>ERZ808049.481-NODE-481-length-19882-cov-3.656652_pt1 | contig 19882 bp, 16 predicted proteins | sample MGYA00380198_ERZ808049 | MGnify/ENA primary metagenome ERZ808049 (study PRJEB31490, sample SAMN06133414) | mouse gut metagenome | isolation source: Z2_2 | host: mice | place: China: Chengdu | collected 2015-05 ...
GGTTCTTAGGGCAAAGCCCTGAGTCCCCGAAGGGCCTACCGATTGGTATATTTGCAGTTTTCAAGGTTCGTTTGAGCCTATATTTTTTTGACTCTGTTTTCATAAACTATTTGACACTACCTCATTTGTTTTCCCTTTAATCAGCAATAATAGTTATTTAAAATCGTAACAGTTCGGTCAAAGGCTGAACTGTTACTCAAAATCTTCTGCGCTGTCTGTTTTGCGTCTGACAATACCTTTTCTTCATCTATGGTTTTCAATTCTCTGTTTTCCATCAGGATTTTTCCATCTACCATGGTCATTATGACATCACTTGCCTGCGCCGCGTAAATCAGTGCGTCATAAGGATCCGTAAGCGGCGTAAAATGTGGTCCATCCATGGAAACTATGATTAAATCTGCATTCTTTCCAGCTTCCAACTGACCGCTGTTTTCAATCCCCAGCGCCTGATATCCATTTTCCGCAGCAATCCGGAGAATCGTTTCTGCCGGGAGAACCGTTGGATCGAGGCGGATTCCTTTTGCGAGTAATGCGGCCATGTTGGCTTCTTGAAACAGATTTAAATTGTTATTACTTGCAGCGCCATCCGTACCCAGACATACATTAATTCCAGAATCCATGATCTGATGGATATCTGCAATACCGCTCCCGAGCTTCAGATTGCTTACCGGACAATGGGCGACATTCACTTGATGTTGTTTCAGTATTTCAAAATCTTCTTCCTCCAGATAGACACAGTGGGCTGCAATCGCCGGGACATCGAATACTCCCAACCGAGCCAGTTTCGCAACCGGCGTCATCTGATATTTTTCATGGCATTCATTGATTTCTGTTTTTGTTTCTGACACATGGATTTGGAGACGCATATCAGCTTCCAATGCCAATTGTACCGTTTCACAGATTGTCTTTTCAGGAAGCGCATACAAGGAATGTAATAAAAGACCTTCCTTCACCCTTCCTCTGCTTTTTTCTCTTATTTTCTGGCCGTGTTCTAAAATCCTGTGTTTATCAGTCACTCCCGCTAGTCCCTGGTCTTTTCCGTAACTTCCCGCAATTAATGCTTTGAGCCCTGTCTCGGAAGTCAGTTCGCCTAAAACATCCGCCCAGGCATACATTTCTGCAAAAGCAACTGTTCCGCTTTTAATCATTTCTGCATAGGCTAATCTGGCGCAGCTTTCGATGTCTTCCTTCGTAACATATTGCTGAAGCGGACGGATTCTTTCAAACATCCAGACATGCAATGGCAATCCTCCCGCAAAATTACGGAACATCGTCATCGGAGAGTGGCAATGTGCGTTTACAAGCCCCGGCATGACAATGCATCCTTTGGCGTCAATCACTTTATCCGGAATAAATCCATCCATGCTTCCCGAACCCACATACACTATTTTATCACCGTCAATGCATAAGACTCCGTCTTTCAAAATCTGATTTTCTTTATCCAAAGAAAGAATCATGCCGTGTTCTATCTTTATCTTCATATTTTCCCTCTATTCCCACCGAAGCTTACCCGTTACTATCCAGACACAGGATACCGGTGTACTGTAACGCTTATTCAAAAAATTCCGCTAAACTCTTATCAAATGGCGGATACAAAATACCCTTTTCTGTTACAATTGCTGTAATCAGATTATGATCTGTCACATCGAATGCAGGATTATAGCATTTTACTTCTTCTAAAGCCATTGGCTGTTCGTAGAATGTTTTCTTAATCTCATCCGGATTGCGAAGCTCAATCTCAATATCGTCCCCTGTAGGACATTTCATATCGATTGTTGAACTTGGGCCGAGTACATAGAACGGAATTCCATAATGCTTTGCAAGGATTGCGACTCCGCTCGTCCCTATTTTGTTCGCTGCGTCTCCATTTGCCGCAATTCTGTCACATCCTACCATGCATGCCTGGATCCACCCGTTTTTCATGACGATGGAAGCCATATTATCACAAATCAGTATTACATCGATTCCTGCTTTCTGGAGTTCATATGACGTCAGTCTTGCCCCCTGCAATAATGGTCTTGTCTCATCTGCAAATACTTTGAATTCCATGCCTTTTTCTTTCCCAAGAAACAGTGGTCCGAGCGCTGTTCCATATTTGGACGTTGCTATCTGTCCCGCATTGCAGTGTGTCAGGATTCCGTCTCCATCTTTAATCAGGCTCAGACCATATTCTGAGATTGCACGGCACATCTCAACGTCTTCTTCCTGAATCTTATAGCATTCTTCACCCAGAAGTCCTACGATTTCTTCAACCGGAAGTTCTTTATGGGCAATCACGACTTGTTCCATCCTGTTCAATGCCCAGCTTAAATTTACGGCTGTTGGTCTTGAAGAATTTAAATACTCTTTGTATTCATGGAATTTTGCAAAAAATTCTTCATAATCATCTGTTTCGATTTGCTGAGACAGACAATACATCCCGAATCCGGCACAAATCCCTATTGCCGGCGCACCTCTGACGCGGAGCTGGAAAATCGCATCATAAAGGTCTTTTGCCGTCCCAAGCGTCAGATACTCTGTCACGTTTGGAAGTTGTGACTGATCCAGAATAATGACTGACTTTTCATCTCCGCTTAATTTAATATTGTCGATTTCTGTTATCTGATTGAATTGTTCCATTGTGATTCCTCTTTCCTTCTACTATAATATATTTATGGTTAATCTCCCTTACAGCCGGTAAGGAATTCCCCTTGCACAAATGGTGATACAGGAAATTCCCAAAACTTTCATTCCCATCTACGCACAGACAATCGTTTCTGGTACTGTTGACATTCCAACAGCGTCTGCATCTAAAATACCTAACATTCTTACTTCTGCAGGTGTTTCATAGGAAGGCCAGACATCATCATATAAATGCCTTCTTTCAGTTTTATTCCTTCCTCCAATGCCAGCTTTTTCAAAGATTTTCAATATTCTTCTTTATAAACATCTGTCATATCCGGAAATCTTGCTCCGAATTCATCTGGGTTCTGTCCGATTAAAGGATTGCTTCCCGATAAATTTATATGATTGCAAACCACCCTCAACGTACCCCTACATTACAATTACAGCTCATCCGTTGATTCTTCCCAGTACAAACTGACCTGCATGCCCAGATACCGTTGACACTGAAAAATCTGATAACTCACTATACAGGATAACAATTTTATTTTCGATTCTTTCCGCATAGTCTCCCAAACCACTTCCAAGAATCAGTCCCACTTCTGGAACAAATTCCGTTTTCTCTCTGATTATTTTACCCATAATTGAATTAATTCTAAATCTTTCATAACTGGTCTCCTCGTAAACTTTTCTCTTATTTCCTTCCTACGTTATTCAAAGATTTTTTCCACTTTTTCAATGAAGAATAAAGTTCTCTTTCTATGTTCTTCATCTCTGGCACAAATGCCAGATTTTGACTTTCATATGGATCTTTCTTCAAGTTGAATAACAAATAAATTTCATTCTCTTTATTAAACACAGCTTTGTAACCATCAGTTAACAACATCGTTTCTCCGAAAAGCTGCGATACAATTTGTTCTTTTCCACTATCGGCATTCTCAACTAACGGAATCAGAGATTGTGCATGTCCTATATCACTCTCTATTCCTAACAAATCACAAAGGGTCGCCCCAACATCCATAAGTTCTACCGCATTTTCAATCTGTTTTCCTTTTATCTCTGGAATTGAAATCATCAGGGGCACTCTGACAGAGGTCTCAAAAAATGTCTGTTTGAACAAAAGCCCATAATCACCATTCTGCTCCCCATGATCAGCCACAAATACAATAATTGTATCCTTCATCATACTGCGTTTTTCCAGGCATTCAAAAATTCGTTTAATCTGGTCATCAATCAAAGTAATATGCCCATAATAACTTCTTCTCACCCCGATAATGTCTTCTTCTGTCATGTTTTTGATATCTTCGGTAAGACCCGGGTCATATTTTCCATTCAGTATTTCATCATAAACACCTTTTGGACGTTCGGGATTTAACGTTAAAGGTGCTTTTAATGCTGCCGGTGGTATCACATCTTTATAGAGATCCACATATTCTTTCGGTGTATCCCACGGATCATGCGGTCCTCCAAAGCCAACTGTACAGAACCAAGGTTTATCATCTGAAACCTGTTCCAGATATTCGATTGCCCTGTCTGCGATATACACATCTGCATAATCTTTTGTCTCCAGCGGCGTAGGAGTACAATTATAGACATGTCCTTCTTTATAACGTTTATCCATATCCCTGCAATAGCATTCAATCAAATTCCTATCCTTAAGATAATCATAGTAACTTGATTTTTTAATTCCGTATGTACGTGGTCCCGGAAGTTCATCCACGATATCATAGCCATATCCTTTTGTCTGAAATTCCAAATCTCTCAAGTCAGGTGCAAACTTATGAAGATGTACTTTCCCGAAAAGGGAGGTCTCGTATCCTGCATCTCGGACTCTTTGCATCCATGTTTTGGATTCTGTTGTCAAACCTGCACAAAAATTATCGTCAATCCCTAATTCCTGTGGGTAAAGTCCTGTCGCCAGAGACGCCCTTGCCGGCATACATAGCGGTGCATTGGAATAACAGTTGGTAAATTCCAGAGATTCTCTTGCCAATTAATCTAAGCAGGGCGTTTTTATTTTTGAATTAAAATGTCCCATTGCGTCATATGCAAACTGATCTGTCATCAGAAACAGAATATTTTTTCTCATAGTATTTTTGCCTCACTCTTCCCTTTTAACAAAACTTCCTCATCAAGCGTTTTTCTGTCAACAAAAAAAGGTACGTCTAATTCTTCTAATTTCACAACACTTTCATGCGCAATAGCCTGTTTTACTTCTTCTTCTAAACTAATATAACTACTCTTCTGCTTTTTCGGAAACAGTGGTGGATTATTTTCACGGTATTTGAATTTTTTAAATTCTTCCAACTTCACGAATTGATGATTTACAACATATCCTTCTAACCCATACCGCTCTTCATAGGCAATCAACTGTGTTCTTAAAGCTTCTTTTACTGCAATAATCTCCATATCCGGTTGTTCATAAAGCAGATTTGTGGTTTCATCCGGATCGTTTTCCATATCGAATAGCTCTTCTATTCCACCACCATAATAATAATTATATTTATACTTGTCGTCTCTCAGACTCGCCCATCGTTGATTTCCATGACTATGCTCCACATACTGCACCGCACGGTCTTTGAATCCATTTTGAATAAAGATAGATTCACCAGGCAGAATCTCCGGCTTTGGATAAGATACTCCTGCCACATCTAAAACTGTCGGTAAAATATCATTAATATCCACAAATCTGTTATCTACGCTGCCGGCTTCGATTTTCTGAGGGTATCGCATAATAAAAGGAATTCTTGCGGACCCTTCATATGGAAGCATCTTTTGGTAGGTTCCATGATCCCCTAACATTTCTCCGTGATCGCTGGTAAAAATAATTAAAGTATTATCGTACTCTCCCATATCTTTTAATTGCTGAATAATTTTACCGATATTATAGTCAACAAATGAAATGGAAGCATAATACAATTCTCTTGCCCTCTGAAGATATTGTTCATTTGGGTAATCAGCAATATAACTTTTCCATTCCGCAAACTCGGTAACCGGTGTCTTTGAGCGCTTCACCGGAGGTAACTCCTGTCCTTTATAAAGATCCGCCCATTCTTCCGGCACGTCAAACGGCGGATGGGGTGCAATAAAACTGCTCCACATAAAAAATGGTCTGTTCCCGGCATTTTCTTTCAAATGATGGATACTTCTCTGTGCTACCCATGAACTCCCATGATGTTCTTCATCAATCAAGGATCTTTGTGGAAGCATATATAACAAATGCCTTACGCCGTGAGGACTCTGGATATGCCCGTATCCATTTTCTCTCAAATACATAGTATATTCATCATCCTCCAGATGTCTTGGAATTTCTTCCATTAGTTCCATCTTTGTAAATCCATTATATCTTCTGCATGGCTGAAAATGCATTTTCCCAATAGCGATTGTATCATATCCGGCATCCGATAATAATTGTGGCATTGTCGGAATGTCATACGGGATAGTTCTTGGATCCTCTTCAAAGTAATTATCATCAAATCCATGATATTTTGAAGGAAGACCCGTAACAATATTATGTCTGGCCGCCATACAGACAGGATTGCTGGAATATGCATATGGATAGCAGCATCCTTCTTTTGCCAATCTATCAAGATTTGGCGTCTTCATAAAATCATATCCCATGGCACATATCGTATCGTATCTCTGCTGATCAGTTGTAATTAGCAAAATATTTGGTTTGTTCATATCGTTTCCCTTTCATTACAAACGTCTCCAAACACCTGTTTATATAAAATAAACCGTCTGGAGACGTACTTGCCACTTATCTTCTCTATTTTCTTTCATCTAAAGCACGTCTGATTTCCAAATTTCTTTCATCTGTCAGTTCATAGAAATGCATAGAAATTAAGGATGCAATATATCCCAAAATCGGAGTTCCGAATCTTAAGAATACAATCACGAACAATACGGTCTGAGTCTGCGTTTCATTTGCAATGAATCCAAAAATACCAAGCAGATAACTTACCAGAAAGCCGCCTACCGCACCACATAATTTGTTCATAAATGAGAATGTAGATGATACTACGCCATTTCCATTTATTCCGGTAATATATTCTACATAATCAACACAATCCGGAAGCATTGCCCATGCAAGTGCACTTGGTATTGTCGAAATAAGACCAAACAATATAAAAAGTACAATGATTGCAGAACTTGGAACAACTGGTTTTATAAATAATACTGCCAAAGGAATCATCGAGAAGAAACTTCCCCACCAATAAAGTTTTTTCTTTCCGAATTTTCTTGTTAAAAATGGTATTGCAAGATTAGAAAACACTCCTGTGATTGTTAATGCTGTTGCTGTGATAGGAACTAAATCCACTCTACCAAGCACATATTTAAAATAATACATATTCGCTGCCATCAATGCTGAATTTGCAATCATATCTGTGCCAAAGGCCAACATAAGCATGATCAATGGTTTATTTTTTGTAATCAAATGCATTTCTTTCAGCATGTTTACTTTTGGTTTGTCCACTGCTAAATCGATTGTGTCGTACCGTTTCAGTCCCCATGCGACACACCAGAAACACAGGGTAATGATTACACCTACCATTGCTCCGAATCTTCCCCATCCGGTCGCACCGCCGCCAAATATTTCTACAATCGGTAATGCAAATGTTGTCATAAAGAATCTTCCCACTTGAATCATAACGTTTTTCCATGATACAACCATTGTTCTTTCTGTGGAATCCTTTGCCAGTACCGGTACTAATGATGTAAATGGAATTCCGACCACCGTAAATGCAAGAGAGTAACCAATATATACTATGTAAAGGAATACTACTTTCATTGTTGCGGAAAGATCCGGTGCACTAAATAATAAATAAATCAGTACGCCAAGCACCGGTGTTCCATAGATTAAGTATGGTCTGTAACGACCATGCTTTGTTCGTGTATGGTCAGCAACAAATCCCATAATCGGATCTGTAATCGCATCAATTATCCTTGTAACAAGCATAAGGCCGGCTACGGTCATAGAACTGACACCAAAAATATCTGTACAGAAGAATGTCAGATATGACATGACTATCACATTTGTCATACTGAATCCAACGCCCCCCATTGCGTATTTTCCTATGTTCAGATAATCCGGTTTTTTCTTAAGGTTCACATTATTGCCCATTCTCAATATCCTCCTCTTCATTCTTCTTTCGATTAATAATGCTGTTTCATTTATTTGAAACTATTTTATCTGGTATCATCCACCTTATCTATGCCATTTGGCAGAGCATTGTCATTTCTATCTATTTTCACAATTTCCCACTTGCTTTTTTGTGCATTTTGACATATATCTCGTTTTTCAAAAGAATGAATCAATCTTTTTCCGTAATCATTACATTTTAACGCAAAAATGTTATACTGTTTTTATCTACATCAATCCACGATAGGAGATTATGCCATGAATACTACACCAGAAAATTCTTTCTTCCAAATCATGAAATTAGTAATACAATATCATACGCTCAATACACCTTTATCCGTCGAAGTATTAGAACCTTTTCTCAACCCACATCTTACCCTGCGTTCAATAACCAAGGGCGATTACATTACAACAATCAATACTCCTGTCAAAAAAGTTTATTATGTTGTATCTGGTACCTTTTCTATGGTAAGAAGTTCTAAAGATGGAAAAAATACGATTCGAATCATTAATGCCCCTTCTTTTTTAGGTATTGATTGTACCGTATTAGATTATGATGATTTCTATCCGGACAACAGAGCGTTAGAAAACTGTCTGGTTCTTGAAATCGATCAGGAATACTTTATAAATAGCATAAAACAGAACGGCGAGTTATGTTTTGAAATTTTACATGAAATCTGTCAGAAATTTTATCATGCTTCTTTTCGGTATGATCAGACACTCTTTTATGATCCACCTACAAAACTTATGATTTATATTATAAATCATTGGCTCGCTAACCACAAAAATCAGAAAAAACATATGATAAAAGTTACAAACAGCCGTATTGCCGAAGAAATTGGAATCAGTATCCGTACATTTTACCGCGCAGTTAATAAACTGAAGACAGAGAATTTAATCTCCATCGTCTCAGGAAACATCTGTGTTACTCAGGAGCAGATTAATAAGCTGCAATCCTTATTGATCGATTCTAAGGACACCGCTGCATTGCCCACATTTTTATCTGAAAATAATTTGACAAATTCTCTAACAAAAAACACCCCTTAGTGCAAGGGATGTTCAGACTGTAAACAAAGAGAACAGATGATGATGTTCTGTATGAATGACATGGATCCGATTATGCTGACCAAGATTCCTTTCATTCTATATCTTTATGGAATGAAAAGTATGAGACAGACCAAATATAATAATACTTTTAACTGAACTGTTATTATATTTGGGATTAAATCTAAAACATTTAAATATTTCACTCATTTAAAAAAACAAAAGGAAGTAAACATTATGAGCATGCCTGAAATTAAATGCTGCCACATTGACAAATGTTGTGCTGCCGCATCTCTTTTACAATCTGTAGCCCTTGAAGAAACAGCCATCTCCCACATTTTAAATGCAGAAGGAGAAAAGATTCAGAAAGTAGTTGCAATGACTCACTGCGATGCAAAAGAAATCTTAGAAGTTAACAAATCCGTACAGGATATGGTCGATAAAATTACAAACTTAGAAGTAGTTTTAAAGTCAAAACTAGATTTAATCGTACCGATTCTTGAAGAATGCAAAAAAGAAAAAGAACCCAAGCCGAAGCCGGAAGAATAGAGCGGATATTTGAATATAATTTAATCATGTAAAAACAGAAAACAGCTTCATGAAAATCTTTGCAAGGCTTTCCTAACGAGAACCACGGCATCTTATCGTGAACTGTTTTCTGTTATATTCGTTATTAAATAAGATTATTTCAAATTTTCACTCAGATAATAAAATCTTATCGGTACTTAAATCCCTTCCTGCTCCTTCCCTGAACTTAAGCAGCAGATCGTTCACTGTCATCCTCTTCCGTTCTTCGTCTCTGACATCTAACACAATTTTCCCGTCCGCCATCATAAACGTCCTGTTTCCCAATTCCAGAGCCTGATGCATATTGTGTGTGATCATCATACAGGTAATGTGCTCCCTCTCCACAATCTCTTTTGTCAGATTCAACACCTTTTCCGCCGTTCCCGGATCCAGAGCCGCAGTATGCTCATCCAATAATAATAATCTTGGCGTCACTACCGTTGCCATCAGAAGAGTCAGCGCCTGCCGCTGCCCACCAGAAAGCAGGCCTACCGGCTGGTTCATTCGGTCTTCCAGACCCATATCCAGCATTTTTACTTTCTCCCGGAAATTTTCCTTATCTCTTTTTGAAATCCGGCTAAATGGACTGCTGCCCTTTGATGCACGCAGATAAGACAGTGACAGATTTTCCTCAATGGTCATTCCCGGAGCAGTCCCAGCCATAGGATCTTGAAAAAGCCGTCCGATATTCCGGCTTCTTTTATGCTCCGGCATGAATGTAATATCCCTTCCATCCAGATTAACCGCCCCTTCGTCTACATAAAATACACCTGCAACCGCATTGAATAGTGTTGATTTTCCTGCGCCGTTAGAACCGATGATCGTAACAAAATCTCCCTCTTCCAATTTCATAGTTAAATCAGATATTGCAGTTTTGGCATTTACTGTTCCCGGATAAAATGTTTTGGAAATATGTTTTACTTCTAACATCTTAATTTCCTCCCTTCCGGCTTGCCGCTAATTTCCGCTTCTGAAAATACAGTTGTTTCTTCATCGTAGGAAATGAGATTGCAAGCGCTACCACAATCGCCGTAATCAGCTTCAATCCCTGTACCGGAACAATTTTCGTATAGAGTACGACCGCATAAATCAAACGGTAAATCACTGAACCAATAACAGCAGCAACCACTCCCTTAAAAACCGTGCGCCGTCCCAAGACGGTCTCACCAATGATCAGACAGGCAAGACCTATCACCACGATTCCTGTACCGCCGTTGATATCTGCCGCATTCTGATACTGTCCGACCATTGCTCCTGACAACGCCGTGATTCCGTTTGCAATAGACAGTCCTATCGTAATCATAAGCGCTGGATTGATAGAGGACGCACGTACCATTGTAATGTTATTTCCTGTCGCCCGTATAGAAAGTCCAAGACGGGTCTTTAAAAATAATAAAAGTATAGTTCCTACCCCCGCAGATACCAGAAAAGCCATAAGAATTTCAGTATGTTTTCCGCCGATTCCCACCGCTTCAAACAACGTAAATATTGTTTCTGACTTTAATAGGCTCACATTGGAACTCCATCCCATGACCATCAGATTCACCGTATAAAGCCCCGTATTTGTCACGATTCCCGCCAATATGGAAGGAACTCCTAATTTCGTCTGAAGAACCGCCGTTACGCCGCCTGCACATGCTCCAGCCATAAATGCAGCCGCCACCCCAAGATATGGATGACCTGCGGCTGTCATTGTAACAGACACAGCCGCTCCCAATATAAAACTTCCGTCGGTTGTCAGATCTGCGATATCTAAAATCCTATAACTGAGAAACAATGCCATGGCCACCAATGCATACAAAAATCCCAGTTCAAGAGCCGTCTGTATGATATAACTCAAAAAATCCCCTCCCTTTACTCTTCTGTAGTGGTTACTTCCAGCAATTCACCCATTTCGCTGAATACAGAATAATCAATTCCAAGCAGCTTAGCTGTTTCAGTATTTACCGTAATTACACCGCCATCCATCAAGTAATAATCTTCCATGCCATCCATGCCCTCGTTAATTACCTGATATGCAAGATCGGCAGTTTCCGTTCCGAGCATTGTATAGTTGACACCGCATGTTACAAATGCACCATTCCTTACAAAAGAATCCGCTCCCGTATAGTGCGGAATCCCCGCTTCTGCCAGTTCTTTGTAAATTGCCAGTTCTGCCGCCATAATTACATTATCCGTAGGAGTGAAAATTGCGTCCACATTTTCAGCAGCTAAAGAAGAAGCCGCTGTAATCACTTCGTCATTTGTCGATGCCGTCTGTTCTACATACTCGATTCCCTCTTTATTCAAATACGCTTTCGCATCTTCGATTGGTTTCTTCGAATTTGCTTCTGATAAAGAATAGAGGAGTCCGACTTTTTCCACATCCGGATTTTGTTTTACCATCATATCTAAAATAAATTCCGTGTTCAAGGCGTCGCTTGTTCCGGTCACATATTCAATCTCTGTAAGTTCTGCCGCCTCCGGATCGGAAACAGCCGCATATACAACCGGAATATCTGTACCTTTCGCACAAGAAGTCATCACCTGGGCTGCCAACGTTGCAATTGGTATCATCACATCAACCTGCTCTGCAACAGCCTGCTCGCCAATCTGTTTTAACGTTGTCTGCTCACCTTGCCCAGAATAAATTTCGTATTCAATCTCCACATTCTTTTCTTCACTAATTGCATCCAGCTTTGCTGCAACTGCTTCTGCAATCTCATCTAAAGAAGCGTGATCCATCTGCTTCACAATCGCAATCTTGTATTTCTCTTTATTGTCTGCCTGAGATTCAGAAAATCCTCCTCCAGAAGGAACATCCCCGCCTGCTTTGCATCCTGTCATCATTGTTGCCATAATTGCCATCCCCAATGCTGTCGCTAATACTCTCTTTTTCATAATCTGTCTCTCCTTCTCAATATTTTGTTTTGTAACTATTTTGTTATCTTCATATCTATGAAAATTATGCAAAACAATTACCTGTTACTGATAGCTGCCAGGAAAGAGTTGAAGAACATACCTTATAGATAATCAGTGAATTTCCCATCTGCTTGTGCATATTTACCCTGAACTCTGGATAAACAAAAGAAAAGCGCCTCAAGCAAATGCTTGAGACGCTAATAATATATCACTATTACTATCGCGGTACCACTCAAATTGACATAAAGTCCACTTTCCACGCACTAACATGCGCTCCTCATTTATAACGGGTTTGGTTCCCGTCAGCGCCTACTCTTTATCTCAATCGTATCATTTCGGGCTGCCCTCAAAAGTCCATTCAGCAATAACCGCCATACAGCAATCCCACCGCCTGCTGCTCTCTGTGATTTTGTTTAAAGCTTACTCGTCTTTCTCAACAGTTTATTATTTTTATTTTTTATAAATTTACTACAGTAAAGCGCTTTTGTCAATCCCTATTTTTCTCTTTCTTTTAAATGCGAAAATTTAGCATTGCCATTTACGAGGCCGGGCATCCCGCTGCGTAGCATCGGAACCGGTAAAGTACCCCTTTCGGGCATTCATCCTTTGACCGAACGTCAGACCAATATATCTTTTACCTTTTCTATCGTTGTTTCACAGATTTCTGCAATTTCTCCATACGACTTTCCCTGCCGTTCCAGCTGAATCATCCGCTTGGCAAGTTCTAAGCCTTGTTCCAGCCCCTGCTCTAAGCCTTGCCGTAAACCTCGTTCTAGCCCCCGCTTAAGCGTACTGCTCATCTGTGTATTATAATCCTTCAGCGCCTTTTCTCTTTCTTCATACACCAAACGTTTCTTCTCATCTGCACTCATCTTTTTCAATGTCTGATATGCTTCCTCCAGATATTCACTCTCTTTCGCCATGGTTTCAAATTCCTCCTGATTTTTCCCATTAAAGAAACGCATCCATTGAATCACATCATCTCCGCTTTTCAGATGTTTCGCAAGTTTAGGCAATTCCAGAATCTGAAGTTCAAACAAGTCAGTATACTCTTTTCCTGTTTTCACATCTCCAAACCGGACTATCCGATAACATTCATCGTCCCCTTCAAAATGAACAAAATCTAAAATACTGACATGAACACACTTCTTTAGCTTTTCATAGGATTCTCCTTTATGCAGCTGTTCCGTATACATCTTCCCCAGATAATACAGAATCCGCTTATCCCAATGTTCAAAATATGCGACCTGCATTTCCAAATCCATCTGTGTCTCGTCTTCCAACAACACGCGGACATCTAATATTCCCATCTTATCATTGGGGGATTCCTGCCGGAGAACTGTCGGTAATAACGTAGTCTTCCGTATCTCTTCCGGCTGCTTTCCCAGCAAAGCGGCAATAAAGCCTTTCCTTACTTTTGGATTCTGCATCAATTCCTTAAAGCAGATATCCACCATGGGTAACATAATAAAATTGTCTTTTGTTTGCTCCATTCAAACTCTCCTTTTTTGTGAAATATTTTGTGTTGCATTTGACTTTTTAAAGCAGGATTCAAATGGATTACTTTTATTCTACCATGTTCGCCCCACTTGTAAAAGCCTATTAAGAATATAATTCCGTGAGTTTCTGGCAGAATTGCCGGATACTTACTGATTACTCCAAAACAGGAATCTGTTTTAGAAACAACCGGACGTTGATATGGTCACCCGGTGAAGTGTCCTTATTATACATCTCCTATAAGCAGATTGCAATTCGGCAAATTTCACAAAACTTGTGAAAACTAAAAACGTAATGGAGAGAGAATACAGTAAAGTGAAACTGTAAGTATACCCAGATTTTTCAAAATTTTTAATATGTTTTGCGATTTAAAACCGCAAAACATGCAACAATAGACAAGAGTATTTTATCCGGTCTATGCAGTTTTTGATAAATTCAGTGCATTATAGCATCACCTGAACCTCCACAGGAGTTTTCCCGATAAGCGCCTTACTTCTACTATCCGGCTGAGACACTCCCGCAAACAATGTGAAATGTTTGCTATCTACATAGCGTTCTCCCTGCTCATCTACAACCATCATAGCTTTATTGGAAATAGTAAAGTTTACTTTTTTGCTCTCTCCTTCTTTTACTTCTATCCGCTTAAATCCACACAAGCTATAATTTCGCACAGCAAAAGGGGAGTCCACATCTTTTATGTAAATCTGAACCACCTCTTCTGTATCTCTTCCTGTATTTTCTACAATTACTTCTAGTTCTATATCAGAATCCACAGTCACCTGATTCAATACCTTAGCGTCTTTCACCTTTACATTCCCATAAGTCAATCCATATCCAAAAGGATACAGTGCTTCGCTTTCCATATAACGATATGTACGGTTTTTCATGGAATAATCCGTAAATTCCGGCATACCTTCCAAATTTCTGTAGAATGTTACAGGCAGTTTTCCAGATGGGGATACTTTTCCAAACAGCAAATCTGCCACGGCTTTTCCGCCTCTCGCACCAGGATACCAGGCCTGAAGGATTCCATTGCAGTTTCCATCCGCATAACTCAGGTCAATGGCGCTTCCCGCCATGAGAACCACAATCGTTGGTTTTCCCACAGCAGTCACGGTTTCGATAAGTTCCTCCTGCACTTTTGGAAGATGAAGGTCTTTCTTATCTCCAGATGCATCGCTGTTTCCGGTATCCCCCTCTTCTCCTTCCAAAGTTTCATCAAGCCCCACACAAATGATGACTACATCGCTGTTTTCTGCTGTGATTACGGCCTCTGATATCCTATCCTGGCTCCATGCCAGATTCTCCACCCTGTCTTTGGAAAGATGACATCCTTCTGAATATAGTATACGGACATCCTCCCCCACTTCATTCTGGATTCCTTCCAATACGGTGATGTATCTGGAAGCTGTTCCATGGTAATTTCCAATCAGCGCTGCACGGCTGTTGGCATTTGGTCCGACCACTCCGATGGTTTTCAGCTTGCTTTTATCAAGAGGAAGCACCCCGTCATTCTTCAGCAGCACACAGCCTTTTCTTGCCATTTCAACTGCCGCCTCCAAATGCTCCTTATACTCTACTGCTTCATATGGAATATTATCGTATTCACTCCCATCAAACAGCCCCAAAAGAAAACGAGTGGTAAGCAGACGTTCTGCTGACCTGGTAATTTCTTCCTCTGTGATCAGCCCGTCTTCCACAGCTGCCATAAGGTGGAGATATGTATTTCCGCAGTTTACGTCACAGCCTCTCTTTAATGCAAGCGCTGCTGATTCTCTGGCATTTTTCGTAACTTCATGATTTTCGTGAAAATCCTTGATTGCCCAGCAGTCCGAAACATAATGACCGTCAAAATTCCACTTTCCTCTCAAAACATCTTCCATCAGATACTTATGTCCGCAGCACGGTTCTCCGTTGGTTCTATTATAAGCTCCCATAACTGCTTCCACATCTGCCTCTGTAACCAGAGCTTCAAATGCCGGAAGATAGGTTTCCCACATATCTTTTTTCGTTGCTTTGGCATCAAATTCATGACGGATTGCCTCCGGACCGCTATGTACCGCAAAGTGCTTTGCACAAGCTGCTGCTTTCATGACAGGACCATCTCCCTGAATCCCTTCCACAAAACTTATGCCCAGACGTGACGTCAGATACGGGTCTTCTCCATAGGTCTCATGGCCTCTTCCCCAGCGTGGGTCGCGGAAGATATTTACATTAGGTGACCAGAAGGTAAGCCCCTTGTAAATGTCCCTGTCATCATGCTTTGCATATTCATTGTATTTTGCCCTGCCTTCTGTAGCAATGATATCTCCCACCCTTTTCATAGCATCCTCATCAAACGCCGCTGCCATGCCAATCGCCTGCGGAAACATGGTGGCTGCGCCTGCCCTTGCCACACCGTGCAGGGCTTCATTCCAATAATTATAGGTTGGGACTCCCAGCCGTTTCACTGGGGAAGCATCGTATTTTAATTGTGACGCTTTCTCTAATAATGTCATTTTTGATACTAACTCTTTTGCTTTTTTTCTTGCATTTGCACGTTCGCTTTTATAATTTTTCATTATTAAATTCCTCCCTCTTTATTTTCTGTCTGATATGTTGAATATGCAGTTCCTACATGTTTTTTAAAAAGTTTCCCAAAATAATTCGGATCTGGTATTCCCACTTTTTGTGCTGTCATATACATAACAGTTCCTTTTTTTGCTAATTCTTTTGCCTTTTCCATTCTTATTTCTGTAAGGTAGGTCGATAATCCATGACCTGTTTCTTCTTTAAATTTGCGGCTTAAATAAGACGAATTAAATCCAAAGATCTTGGCAACAGAAGTCAAATTCAATGTTATATCATCGTAATTTTCCCTCATATACCTGACAATGTTCTCTACAGAAAGGCTGTACCCACACATATCATCTGTCATTTCTGCAGAATCATCCTGACTTTTCTCGTTATTAAGCTGCTCTATCACTTTTCGAAGCGCTTCATTGATTTCTTTCCGCACAATTGGCTTTAGACAATAATTGCTGACTCCTATGCCAATACATGCCTTTGCGTAATTAAATTTATCATATGCGGTCAGTATGATAATCTTCAATTTCGGATATCTCTTGATTGCAAGCTCTGCAAATTCTATCCCACTCATAAACGGCATTTCTATATCGACAAAGATGATATCCGGCCGAATTTCATCAATAATATTGACTGCTTCAACTCCACTCGCCGCCTCTCCTTCAACATGAAGATCCATCTCTTCCCACTTGATTGCTTTTTTCAATAATTTTCGGATTGCTGCTTCATCATCTACAATCATTACACGATACATAAGTCCCTCTCCACTGTTATACATATGTCAGTTCTTCAACCGGGATATAAATATCTACTTCAAAGTAATATCCCTCTTCACTGGAAATGTGATAGCTTGACCTATCATGATAATATTTAGAAATCCTCTCCAATGTACTTTTTAACCCAAAGCTTTCTCCTTCCTTTGACATTACTTCCGATATCCAGATTTGGCTTGCCCCAATGCCTGTATCTCTCACTTTTATGACCATCTCCTGCCCTTGCAGTTTTGCTCCAATAAAAATATCTCCCTGTTCTCCTTTTGGTCTGATTCCATGATAAATTGCATTCTCCACCAAAGGCTGAAGAATCAATCTTGGAATCAGGACGCCCTTTACATTTTCATCTAATTCATAGGTTGCATGAAAGATATCTCCATAACGCAGTTCCTGTAATTTAAGATAGTTTTTTGCTATTTCAAACTCATCCAACAAAGTAATCTGTTCCCGCCCTTTGCTAAGGAACTTTCTGTAGAAATCCCCTAGTGTCTCAATGGCGTCATAGACCTCTTCCCTTGGCTTTTCAAGCGCCAATAGCGCAATGGTTTCCAGCGTGTTATACAGAAAATGTGGTTTAATCTGTTCTTGTAATGCATTCAATTCTGCTTTTTGATATGCCGTCTCTTTTTCAACGATTACCTCAATCAGCCTGTTGATCTCCACAAGCATCGTATTGTAACTGTTTTTTAATTGTCCAATCTCATCATTTGGAAGTTTGATGCTCACACGCCTTAACCATCCGTTTTTGACCTCTCTCATAGAATGCACAAGACTCTCCACTGGGTTTGTAATAGAAAATTTAATAAACAGGCCGATAACAAAAAAACTAAAAAGTGTAACGAAGATAAATACAACAATTGCTGCAATAATCTGAGGGGCAACGACTTGAAATACTGTTGTATTATCTTTTTCTACTATCACCATCGGTGTATCCGGTATTCTTTTGCTGAAAATATTCTTATCTAGCTCTATAACCTGCTGAGATATATTGCCATTCCTGACCACTTCCGAATATCCTGCCAGTTCTTCAGACCCTTCTATTATATTTCCCTGAAGGTCAAACATAATAAACTCTTTTTTATTGTCGTCAAATTTTGAGTATGCGTTCTTTAATATATCGTTAAAATAATTGATTGCAATAATTCCAACTGGTTTTTGCGTATTGATATCATGTATCTCGCGAATCAAGGAAATCAATGGTTTGTCTGAATTTTGCCGGAAAATGCCCCCTCCATTAATTTTTATGACATAACCTCCATTCGCATCTTCTATCTCTCCATACCACTCCGAGTCCATCTGGTTCTTATCTACATAGGTAACACCATTATTTATGCTGATATAGTTCCCATCCTTCCTAAATATATATACCGATGACAAATCAGGTTCTGTAGTCACAAATGCATAAATTGAAGTCAGCGCATCATAAATAATCTGAGAATTATTTTCGTCATAGGTGTTTAGATAAGCCAGAATCTCCTTGCTGTTCATAATCCATTTGCTTACCATACTGCTGTCCTGAAAACCGTCAGTTATATTTTTTTCAACCGAATTAAGCACATCTTTATTTGCATTACAGGTGTATTCTTGCATATTTGCTTTGATTCCAAACTGATACAGTCCTAAAAAAAGCAAAATATAGGTACATAAAATTATTGCAAATAAAACTGTTGTTTTTTCTCTTAATTTGCGTGAAGAATACCATTCCCTAATTTTATGTACCCATTTTTTCATATCTGTCTACCATCCAATATTGTAGAATTTACCCTGAATAAAATCAAAAGAAACTTTCCTGTATTTTTATTCTAATCATATTCCATGATAAAGGCTGTAACATAGCAGAAATACTGTTATCTTCTATTACAATGTTTTCTGAATCTTTTGGGATGACCATTTCATTCTTTATGGAATTTGTTTGTTTAATATCAAATCCTTCCATTTCACTGAACTGGACAACAACATCTAATGGAATATTCAGGCTATCCACTGAAAATCTGCATACTTCCCGGCTTCGATTTACTGCAAATACTACCAGTTCCCTGATTTCTTCATTTAAAACTGCTATGGCCTCAATTTTCTTTACGTTTTTCCATTCTTTACAGTCATAAACATCGGCTGATACATACGGAGCAAGCACCTTGCCTCTGCCATAATTGGAAACTTGGACAAATGGAAAATACGTGGTTTGTCTCCACATTTCTCCATTTTCCTCTGTCATGATAGGCGCCAGCACATTAACTAATTGTGCAAGACAGGCGATTTTAACACGGTCTGCATGTTTCAGTAATGTGATCAAAAGACACCCTATTACCAATGCATCCTCAAAGTTATAAATTTCTTCTAACAAATGCGGAGCTGCCGACCAGTTTTTGTTTGCTTCTTCCTCTCCTTTGGAATGATACCATATATTCCATTCATCAAAAGAAAGATTTATCGTTTTATCTGTTTTCTTCTTTGCTTTCATAGCATCACAAATAGCTGTCACACCAGAGATAAACCGATCCATTCCTTCTGACTTTGCCAGATAATTCTCCAAATCATCTTCTTCATTTCCATAATATTGATGAAGAGATATAAAATCTACATTTTCGTAGCACTCTTCCAGCACCTTCAGCTCCCAGTCCCCAAATGTATCCATTTCCAGTCCTGAACTTCCACAAACCACCAATTCAATACTATCATCTACTGTTTTCATGGCTTTAGCAACTTCATTCGCCAGTTTTCCATACTCTACTGCATCCTTATGCCCTACCTGCCAAGGCCCATCCATCTCATTTCCAAGACACCAGGTCTT
>ERZ808049.483-NODE-483-length-19708-cov-24.360297_pt1 | contig 19708 bp, 19 predicted proteins | sample MGYA00380198_ERZ808049 | MGnify/ENA primary metagenome ERZ808049 (study PRJEB31490, sample SAMN06133414) | mouse gut metagenome | isolation source: Z2_2 | host: mice | place: China: Chengdu | collected 2015-05 ...
AAAGCTGCCACCGAAAGATGGCTTATTTGTGATGCAGTTAAAGTAATGGATATCCTCTACTTCTCATTTTCAATCTTAATCCTATCCGCTGTCCTCCATAGCGCTATAAATGTGTCTGCAACCACCTCCTCAATATCTTCCCTTGTTCCCTTTGAGCTTATCAGGCTTCCGACGATTTTAGAAATATAGGCACTATATATATCTATGATTTTCTCTAATGCTTTTTCATCTCCATTTCGCAGCTTTTTTAACAGTCTCTTCTCATCCATTCGCCCAAATCCCATCTGCTCAAATTTCCTATCAATACGCCACTGGGAAGAATTTGGTTTCATTTTTTTGTAACAAAAAAGAGATACTGCATCTTGCAATATCCCTTTCAAACCCATTTTGTTTAAATTCTGTTTTGCTGATCCTGACAGCTACTGACAAGGAGGTTCTCGCTGAGTATCTGAGAACCTCTCCCGCCGCCCTTATAAGCTGCTGCTTTCTTTTTTCACATTCTTTGGTCTTTTCGGCTGGTGAAAAAATCCCATACAATTTGGGGGCCAGTCAAAATAATTCTTTTCGACCTCATGCCGGGCAATTTTTTCCACTGCCTTTAAGACAGTATCATTGATTTTCTTTGTTTTCTTCATCTTGCTTTTACCTCCTGTTTCATAATTTTAGCTACACATAGTAAGGATGCACACAATATGACAGCCAATGACATATAACTTACATACAGTTCATTGATTTTCAAAGCAATCAGCGCTACAATTATTGACGCTTCCATTAAGACGCATAACCTGGCTGCTTTCTTGGCTTCCTGCAACTCGTCTTTGTTCATATCCATATTAGGATGATTGACAGTTCCTATAACGCCAATCACAAGTACCGCCAAAAACAACATTACATATACCGCAATCGGAGTTTCAGAAAGAACCGTAGCTGCCTGTATAATCGAAATATAAATTATGACAGTCACGAGATAGCACTGCCAAAATTTATCTGTATGATAACCGCCAGTCCTTTTCCGCAGTGAAAGAAAAAATACCAGAAAACAAACTGTTGGTATAAACTGATTAAAAATCAGCCCGATCAATAACATGGTTCCGACTGTTATGGTATGTTCTATCAAAGTGACCAAAGCATACTCATATTGATCGCTGACAGCTTTGTCTATCATTCTTTTCGATTCCATTTGGCTTACCAAGTTTAATACCATCTTTTCTATCATACTCACGTACCTCCTTCCTAATATCAAGTATAGAGAAATATCAAACCAAAACAATATGCTTTGCAGAAAATAGACACTCCAGAGCAGAAAGTGGCAAAAAAAGATTAAAATACCTATTGTCAGGCAGGGATGATGATTGAAAAATAAAATTCATTTTTATTATCCTCAATGATATATGATCCGTTGTACTTCTCAATGGTCTTTATAATATTTTTAATTCCTATCCCATGTTCTTCTGCCCTTGATATTTTAGAAGATTTTATCTCTCCATTCTCATAACATATTGGATGGTTGAATGTATTCTTCACAGCAATAATTATCATTTTATCTTCATTAACAAATTTCAGTTTTATTACTTTTTTATCATCGCATTTTTCGCAGGCTTCTATCGCATTATTCAAAAGATTAGACAAAATAGTAACCACGTCCTCATCCTTTATCCTTATCTGTGAAAGATCATTTACCCGAAACACAAAAACGATTCCTTTCGCATCGGCTTCCTGATATTTTGTGTTTAGGATTGCATTTACAATCACATTATTTGTATTGATAGTATCCAGTTCCTTATCTAAATGACCATAAATTTCTTTAACATATTTCTCCAATTCCTGATATTTCTTGTTTCTCAGTAATGACTCAATACATACAATCTGATTTTTGTATTCATGCGTTTTTCTTTTTTGACAGTCAAAATTTTCTGATATAGACCGGTACATCTCTGTCTGATTTTTTACCTGAATATGAAAAATTTCATTTTCATGCAGCTTTATTTCTCTTTCTACAATGTCATTAATCAGATAAAATTCAACGATATTCATTCCTGCCATTCCAAATGCAATAATGAATAAAAAGTATATCTGCCCTGTTGTTTCCACATATCCAAAAACTGTAAACATAGAAACCATAATAATTATTGTAAACACAGGGAAAAACAGGAATTTAAGCCACTCCGACTCCACGAGCCTTTCTGTTGATTTTTTCCCAAACTTTTTCTTAATAATAAGAACAGAAAAGTAAAGAAGCATTTTTCCAAGCATAACAACCAAAACACTTTCCAACACATATGTCAGGCTTGTTGTTTCACCACTTGAAACCAATCCGCTATAATAAATTAGAAAAGCTATATAATCCGCCGATAACAGCAGGGCTTGATAAAGGACAGTTAATATCAATGACTTCTTTATACTGATTTTCATATGCCAAAACATAAAAATGGCAATTATTAAAATAAGTGCAATTTGTTTTAAGATGAAAATATTTGCAAATCCCTTTACAGCGCCAAACACACCACTAACTAATAGTATCAACTGAACTGCATTGATCCAGCCTTTATAGCGTACTTTTCCAAATATTTCAAAAAATATTTTGCAACAAAAAACCTCAAATACTATCATCAATACAGTTGGTAATGACTCAAACATCTAAACTTCTCCTCGATATGCAATAAATTTATCCTTAACATATGTATATCTGGCTTTCGGTATAATCAAAATCGTTCCGTCCGTTAATGTTGCCTGATACCTCTCAATACTCATTATATATTTCAAATTCACAAGATAGCTTTGATGTATCCTTACAAAATCATTATCCTGCAAATCAGCCTCAAGATTATTCAGGGTAGCATATATGGTATAAACCTTCATTTTATCTTCCTGAACATGAAACTCCAGTTTATGCAGCCTGCTTTCAATATATAATAATCTTTCTAATGCAATCTCTTTGACACCTTCGTTGAAATGAAAACTTTTGGTGACAATCGTATAATTCATTTTTTCAATAATTGCATTTATACACTCATCAATCGCATTCTTAAAATTATTGCCGCCTTTCAACAAATATCTTATGGCATCCACCTTATAACCTTCCAATGTATAATTTACGAATGCCGTCACAAAAACTATAAATGCTTCTTTGCTTACTTCCCGAATTTTCTTAGCCGTCATAATGCCATCGACTTCATCCATGTTAATATCCAAAAATATAATAGAATATTGGAGCATACCAATACCCAGTGATATGAGCTTTGCTCCAGAGCTATATGTATCTATTTCAAAAACAAGTCCTTTTTTCAACATACAATCAGACAGGATATTTTTTAACTCTTCTGTAAAATAGTTTTCATCATCACATATAGCAATTTTGAACATTCATCGCCCTCCTTTCCAGAAACAACATGATTACCGCTAATGTTGCATACTTTCTATTATATTTCGGCATAACTTATGTCAAACTTTATTTCTATCTTACATGGATAGTATGCGTGTTTTTTAAGGCTAAAACCGCCAAAAGTCATACTTTCATGAGTAACATGATATGCAGTATTCGCAGGTTCGTCAATATGATTGCAGAAAACGACCAAATATTGCAGAAATTGACAATAAACAGTCTCTATAGTCATTGCCCCTAATATGTATACCATATTAATCATTCATTCTTCTTTGAAGATTTCTTCATACGATGTATTCAGTATTTCCTTGATTACCTTAAGCTGCGTTGCTTTGATATGCTGTATCCCTCTTTCTATCTTAACCAAAGTTTCCTTTGTAATCTGCACATTTTTAAGCTGCATCAATGCAACCAGTTCTGTCTGCCCTATTTTCCGTTCTTTTCTGATCCGCCGAATATTCTTTCCCAACTGAATACCATCTTGTTTTACTTTTTGCTCCATTATGCACCTACATTCTGAACCAGTTTCAGTCCTTTTTCTTTATTTTGTGTAGAAAAGGTGCTATAATGGGACTTGTTTCAGTCCATTTCATATACAAAGGAGCAAATTATGGATATAAAAATTCAAGACCTGAACATTTCCCCTGCTGTAAAATCAGCCTTACTAAGCACAGGTTTCACCAAAGTTTCAGACCTTGCAGGACATAATTATATAACATTGGCAAAAATATTCCCGAAGAACTGTATCATAGAACCTATCATCAATGAGCTTAACCCTTTGGGCTATCTCCTGCCTCCGGAAAACGAAATTTCCGTCTATGATATTTCCATGTCGAAGCGGCTGCAAAATACCCTTATAAGGAACAATGTGATGTACCTGTCACAGCTATCTGCTATTCCCAAAGAAGAAATCCTGCAATTTCGGAATCTTGGCGATAAAACCATAGAGGAACTTGAGCAAATCTGCCAGACGCACGACATACGGCTCAGATCGCTTGCTTCCCTAAAGGAAACCTTTGATAAATACCGCTTCCCAGTCAAAATATACCCCCTGCTCTTCAAAAATGGCATCTCATGTATAAATGATTTTAACCAAAAAACCTCCTATGACATATATACCTTATGTGAGCAGGATTACTCCCTTACCATGAAAATATATTTTATCTTGAAGAAAAAGGGGATTACGCTTGATGACTGGCATGATAGATTTTTATTTGAAATTCTGCCTATGCAGAAAACCAATCTGTTATGGAAGAAATATAATATCAGTACAGTTTCACAGTTCTCTGATCTGACCGAACAGCAACATAAGAAAATAGCCTCTGACATTCCTGCTCTGTCAAAAATATTGGATTCGTTTCTTTGAAAACTCTGGCTATATTGCGGGATTAGTACGAAAAAAAGAGCTGTACACTAATCTAGTGTAACAGCCTTTTTCAACCATATTTTGGGAGTTCTGCATTCTCGCGACACATTCATGGGCTAAAAAGATTATACCCAATTTTCATTCGCTTAGTTCTGCTTAGATGTGATTTATAGGAGTCAGTCTTTATTTGGGAAATCCTAACCAAACTGCAAAAAGGACTAATACTATTCCAATTGAAATAGCAACAATATTCCAAAGTCTACTTTTTTTATTTTTAATACCAGAAAATCCTATAGCAATTAAAAATATTCCTATAATCGCCGATAAAACCATTACAATAAATCCCATTTTTACATCCTCCGTTCAAGTTGAATTATCTTTTCATGACGATTAGCCACTTCTAAATCATGTGTAACAGTAATAATAGTTGTGTTAAATTCTTGGTTCATTTTAAAGAGCAAAGCTATAATTCTTTCTTTGTTGTCACCATCCAAAGATGCTGTTGGCTCATCACATAAAATGAGCTGAGGTTTCATAATTACTGCCCTAGCAAAAACAACTCTGGATTTTTCTCCACCTGAACATTCAAGTGGCTTCTTTTTTAATATTGGTTCAATCCCAATTACATTAACGATACTCTCAAAATCCTCTAATTTGCGATTTTTACCAGATTTCGCATATAGTAAAGGTAATTTGATGTTCTCCTCAATAGTCAAGGAATTAATCAACGCTGACTCTTGAAGAACAAAACCAATCTTTTGATTTCGCCATTCTGCTAATTGGCTTAAATTCAGATCATTAGTTCTTGATCCAAAAAGTGTATAAGAACCGTTATAATTCCTATCTAGCAATCCAAGGATATTTAACAAAGTAGATTTTCCTACTCCAGATTTTCCTACAATAGCAATTCTTTCACCACAATTTACTTCAAGTTTGAAGTCATTTAAAATTGAAAGACATGACTTTTTATTTTTATACACTTTTTCTTGAATAGTTAAATCAATAATTTTTGTCATTGCAACACCCCCAAAGAAATTGGAACTCTTTTAATTCTCCACAACATGATTTCGACAACAATTATCCCAATAATAATGTTAAAAAATAATACTACACCTAAAGCCAACCAATCCATCCCTATTATGCCAAATAAACCAAATGTAGAAAAAGAAGCATCCTTTCTTATCCAAGTCCCATACCTTGAGTAAGCAGTTATTATAAAAAGAACTATTAAATTGGTAAAAAATAGTATTCCATAATAACCATAAAAGATTTTTCGTAACTTTGAATAGCTTAATCCAACAAATAGATTGATTGTAAAATCTTTAATCATCATACGTATACTAGCTAATGAATTCCAGATAGTAAGACAAGTTAAAATTAGTACTAAAATTGCAGTTAATACAGCTATGGTTTTTAATGAACTGAAATAATATTCATTAAAATACTCAAAATTTTCTTCTTGGGTGCGAAAGTTAAATTTTAAACCTAATCTATCTTGGATAACCTCGCGTAAGCCTTCAATTTCATTCTTCGATGTTTGAAGAAGTATGATATCGAAGAGTCCCTGAAGCTGAAGTCCCACATTTGAATTTTTGAGAAAATCTTCATTAACAGGTATCACAACTGAAAAATTATAATACTGTTTTGAACTGAGTGAATATAAATTGGAATGATATATATTTGGATTTAAAATCCCCTGAACTTTTAAAACTATTTGTTTCTGAAGTACAGGATCTTCAACTTTTATTGTAGAACCTAGCGGATATGTTTCACATAACCCCTTTCCGATCAGAACAGGTATTTCTATATCATCATTGTCAAAACAGTAATTAAAATCTAAGTCTTTTCCTTGTGAAATTTCAAATTGCCTATTTAACTTATAGTATTCTTCATTTAAATAGGCGAATGAAACTTTCATATCATAATCATTAGGCAATGATACAATGAACCCATCTGTGAATAAAGCATAACTAATATTATTATTATTTAAATAATCATATACATTTTGTGTATCATTTTTATCAATTTTACCCATATTCATGTCACTGCTCGGATCTAAGTTAGCTATATAATTGCCTGTTTGATTTAAATGTTTCATTTCATCATACCCTTGGAAAGTTGAAACAGTGGAGCGAGCTGCAATAAAAACAAGGTAATTACTCAGAAAAAGTAACAAAAGTACACTAAATACAATTAAAAACTTTCTCAAAAAAATCTTTGCTATAAAAAACTTAAAAATTTTCAAACTTACTCACCATCCTTGAACTAATTAATATATAAATCACAAAAATGTATGATAAATAAATGTTATTAGTTAAACATATATCTAATATAGCGTTTATTATCATTGATATAACAAAAGCAATCCCTAATATCACCAAGCATTCAAAAATGTATCGTATAGTAGCGAACCGTATTGTATCGCCCACAAGAATCCTACAATATATCTCCACTTTTTTTCTATTCAGCATTTGGTAATGGTTGATTACAACTATAAATGTTAATAATAATATAATCAAAGCTTGATGGTCATAAAATTGCTTTAAAAAAGTTTGTAGAAGATAAGAGTCTATACTTAAAGTTTTTACATAATCAAACATTACATTAAAACCAAAACAGAGTACATAAAAACTAAACAATTCAAATCTATCAATAAGTCTAAACAGAGATTTCTTCATCTAACCTCCTGCAATATCACTATCCTATTATAAAATATTTGCAAATGACTGCTTAAAAATTGTAGTTATTCTCTTACACAAGAACAAGTTACTCAGTATCTTAATCTATTTGTCCTACCTTTTTTAACAATCTTTTCTTCTGAGGGATTCTTAGCCTATTTCAAATATTCTGACGTAGGTACTTTACTCATCCCTATATCAGCATAATTTATGTTTTTTAAAGGGGATTATAACTGCACAATTGATTTTTATAATTTCATACTATAGGTACCTTGATCCACAAAAAAGATTATCCGTGGTTCCAAGAAAATTTTGTAGTGTACGCATCACCCCAATGGACTAAATCATCCCACACTGAGCCTTCAACCCTTCCGTTATAAGCAGTTTTGGTAAGAAGGGTTACTCCATTTCTGGTGTATGTGAAAGATGCCCAGCTATAGCCTGAACCATTGTAATTCCATGCAGCTCCATCGTATTTCACTTGGAGAACTTCTACGCTAGAAGCACCATTTAAACTGTTGCCGAAAGATGCTGCGTATGCAACACTTCCAAATCCTAACGTAAGAGTAAAGGCAAGAAGTAATGCAGTAATTTTTTACTAATCTTTGATTTAATTTTCATATTATCGCCTCCGTAGTTACAGTTATATCCCCTATTGCAAAATCTATTATTATCCAACAACTGTGTTTACTGCAATACCCCTTGCAGAAAGTGACCTTTTTTTGCAGAAAATGACCATCAAAACAAAAAATCCCCCTGAATCAAACATAAAGTTCAACCCAAGAGGACTTTTCCCTATCGGCTCTTTCCGCTCTTTACAGGCTCTTTCTTTGTCGCTTTATCCGTTGCCATCGCCTTTGCTGTTTCCTGCTGGTGTGCCTCAAACGCCTCCGCCCCATACTGAAACTCCGGCTCTGCCACCATTGCAAGTTCAACCGGATTAACCGCCTCCATGCTGTCAACGCTGCCCATTTCCCGTTCTGCCTTATCCGTCTGGTACTGTTTTACCTCTGCGGCAAGCTGCTCTGTCTTTTCTATGGCGGCATTCGCACAGTTCAGGATACCAGACAGCAGCTTTCTCTTTGCCTGAAACGGCTTCTTTATCAGTTCTGTCTTTGAGAACTTCTTCTCCCCATACTCTTTTTCCGGTTTATCCGCAAAGGTGCGGAACGTGTTGGCGATCTTCTGTCCGGCTTCCCTCATGCCCTTGCCGAAAGCGTCTATCTTTCCAATGCTCTTATCCACGTCTGCTATGGACTCCTGCACGTTCTGGCGGATACCCTCTAATTTCTTCTTAATTCCAAGAAACTCCGCCACTTTGTTCAGGGCAGCTTTCCCTTTCTGCTTTGCCGCCGTCACGATTTCCCCTGCCTTTGCCTTGATCTCTGCCTTGACTTCAAACAGTTTTTCTTTCATGACTTTGCAGTCCTGTTCCAGCTTGCCTACTGCCCTTTTGAGTGACTGTTTCAGCCCTTTCTCTGCCTCACGTTCTTCCATCTTATGAAGCTGGTCCTTTACCGTCACAAGCTCCTCTAAGACCGAATCCATCTTTTTCTCCATGACATCGACATACGCTGCCATTTCAAAGATGCTGTTTGCAGCCTCTTTCATATTGTTTTTACGGAGCAGGTCGAGCAGCTCCATGAGATTTTTTTCCTTTGTAAGTTCCACGTTTGCTGTCATTTCCATTTTTCTTTTCCTTTCCGCAGGGCGGTTGCCCGCCCTGCCTTTTTCTGTTTACTGGTTCTGCCTAGCGGAACGGCAGCGGCTCCCCGCTGGCTTTCATAAAGCCCCTGTCATCGGTCTGCATCTGCTGTGATGCACGCTCCTTTCCCTCCTGCACTGCCTGTTCCTTTGCCTGCTGGTACGTTTCAAGCACCGCATCGTTGAGCTTTTCCCTGAACTCTGATGGCTGCGAAGCAGACATTGTGATCGGGAAACAAACGTCCCTGTACCTGTTGCCTGCCTTATAGGACGGCATTGCCACGAACATTCCGTTCTTGCCCTCCACAACGCTCACATTGCCTACCGCAAAGCTGTCATTCAGCACGATGCTCGCAAGTCCTACCATGTTGCTGCCCTCACGCTCAAAAGGCGTTACCCTTACCGTAAACTCCGGTTCGTCCGGCTCCTCCGCCTCCATCTTGACCTCTGCCTTTCCGGTCTGCTCCATTTCGTCATAGAGCTTTAAGATGTCGCTGTACAGTTCCTCACGGAACTCCTTCGTGATCGGGTTGCAGACGTCCTTATAGACCGGATTGTTGTGTTCGTCCCTTTCCTTTGTGCGGAAACTGGGCATGGACACGAAGTTGCCCTTGCTACCCTCAAGCACCGCCACGTTCGTGACCTTGAAGCTGTCCCCGAACACGAGGGTTGCAAATGCCCGCACACTCTTTTCCGGGTTGTTTACTGCGTTTAACTGGATTGAATACTCCATAAGTTCCTCCTTTTCTGTCCTCTCTGGACGATGAAATATTATTTTGTTATCTGAACTGCCTTTCCTTTTCAGAGTGCCAGGCAGGTTCATTCTTCCGCTGGCAGGCTTTTCTCCGGCATACGGATAAAACAGGATAATTGACCCAACTGCCCTAAACCCAAACTCGTTTTCCCATGAAGGTAATTCGCAAGGGTTATCAGGAAACCGTCCTGCTCATAGTAAATCCATTCGTCCTGCCCTTCCTCTTTCACGACGGTTACTGCAAAGTCAGGCAGATAGCCGTCCTCCTCCCCGTCATAATTGCAGTAAACGCCTTCATGCAGGTTCAGCCCCAGTTCCGGGATATGCACATGCCACCCGCTTATTACGATCTGGTAATCCTCATCGCTTTCCATGATGTCGTCCGGCACTTCCGCAAGCTGTTCCATCCCTGCAAGGATTTCTTCCACTTCCCCCAGTCTGTATGCTTTTTCCATAGACAATATCCTCCTTAATCCCTTTTACCTCGCAAGGTTCCTGTTCCAATTGTTCCGGTGTGCATTTTCCTTTCAGCCACTGATGCACCGTGTCCACGAAGTTTTCTTCCGCATCATACAGAAATTCTTTATCCGTCCTGTCATAAATGACGGTCAGGAAATACAGCGGTTCAAGCTGCCCGTCTGCCATGTGGCAGAAAAATCCCTCATGCACGTTGATTTCATAGTGTGGCAGGTAGACATGGACGCCGCTGGTCAGCAGTATGCCGCCGTCCATTTCCGTCTGCCTGTCCGGTTCCGTCGGCTCGGCTTCACATCCCCGCAGAATGTCCTCTATCGTGCCAAACTGGTACTTCCTGCTGTTTTCTTCCATGCTATTCGCCCTCCTTGTAGATACAATGGTAAATCAGCCGCATTGTCCCGCTGTTCTCACAGGTCAGCAGAGTAAGCTCTGTTTCTTCCCCCTGTGCTTTCACGGAATTGTCATACGGTCCTACAACTTCCCATGAAACGACTTCATACAGGTACACGTTCCCTGCTTTGTCCATGACCTTTACCGTGTCCCCCTCTGAGAGCCTGTTCAGGTACTTGAAATAAGTGCCGTACCTGCTCCCCCGGTGTCCGGCAAGCACACAGTTCCCCATGCTCCCGACTGCCGCCGTGTCGGATATATGCCCGATCCCATAGGCAAGCTGTTTACTGTCTGCACCCTCCACAATGGGATATTTCAGGTCTAGGGCTTCTATCTCGATCAGACCGATCACGTCCCCGGACGAAAACAGGGCTGCATCCGCTTCACTAATGGAGGCTTCGGTATCATCCGCCTCCGTTTCATTCTCTCTTTCCCTTTCTTCCTCTTTTTCATCATCCTCTATCCGCTCCTGTTCCACGTTTTGTTCAAACTGTTCCATCAGTTCATTTATCTTTTGATTTCCGTAGAAATGATAGAAAAGTGGGACTGACATAGCTGCCAGTCCCGCCGTAATGAATATTGCTGCCAAAATTTTACGCATCATCTTCCCTCCTTTCCAGACGGAAAGCAATGGTAAGTTCCCGGCTCCGCTACCCTTGCATTGTCCTGTGTTTCGCAAAGGTCCACATCTTCGGTCTTTCCGTTCTCCAAGTCTAACTGCACGTTCAACTCATTCAAACGTGCCACTTTCTCATTCAGTTCCTCCTCCTGTGTAAAAGGCTTTTCGTATTCCTGCCTTGACTGCTCCATGTCACGCTGATACTGCTCGATGCGCTTTTCCAGTTCCGGTATATTGACCTGTATGCCGTGGCAGAGGTTTTCCAGCTTTACCATGTTTCCCACGGGGCTTGTGGAAAGCTCCGCCTTGTAGTCGGTCTTTCCCCGCAGTACCATGTTGTTTACCCCGATAAAATTCTTTTCCACCAGAAGCTCAAACCCCTTGAAACTGCCGATATGGGTGGTTTCCCCGCTCTTGCACTGGCTGACCGCCTGCAGCATGAAAGTCCCGCCGTCTGTGCGCTCCGTGAATTTCGTACTTTTCCCGGCAACGTCCACGGTAATCGCAAAGTCCGGCTCCGCAATGAGCGCCGCCTCTGCTGTCTCCCGGTCCTCACGCACACAGGCTAATTTCTCTGTTGCCGCCTTGATGTACTTCGGATAACGGATCATGAAGTTGTCCTGTAAGGAATACCGCTGGCTGTCATAACTGCTTTTCAGCATTTTCAGCCGCTGTACGTCATTTTCAAGCTGCATCTTTTCCTTTATCAGCGGGTTGCCCGTCGCTACGGCTTTTATCTCCGCATAGGAAAGGGTTGCCTCGTCGATGTCCTCACAGGTTCTTGACACAGCCCTGCTTGTCATCACCTGAGAGATGAAACGCTGCTTGTTTTCCACCAGCGACCATGAATATGCATCAAATGTCCCTTTTGTGACATAACGGTAGATTGCCACCTCGTCATTCTCGTTGCCCTGCCTTACGCCACGCCCTTCCCGCTGTTCAATGCATGAGGGCTTCCACGGACAGTCCACATGGTGCATCGCCGTGATGTGCGCCTGCACGTTTACGCCCGTCCCGCACTGGTCCGTGGAACCGATCAGTATCTTCTTTTTGCCGCTCCTCATGTCCTTGAAGAGCGCCTCCCGCTGTGCATCGGTCTTTGCGTCGTGTATGAAAGCAATCTCCTCTGCCGGGATGCCCTGTTTTACCAGTTCGGTTTTCAGGTAGTTGTAAATGTCAAACTGCCCGCCGTTCCTGATGCGTTCCGCCCAGTCAGGCGTCCATGTTGTTTTCGGTGTGCCGATGTCCGAGAAAATAAGCTGGCAGCCGATTTTACCGTCCCTGTTTCCGGCAAAATATTCGGCTGCCACGTTCGCTGCTACCTTATTCAGTTTTCCGTCAGGGTTATTCGGCGCATCCAGTTCCAGAAGCCTTGCGTCCGTCCCTAAAAGCCTTGCCTCTCCTGTTATCTTTAAGAAATTGTCCTCTTTCGGATCAACGCCGCCCCCGTGAATCCTTTCCGCACGTTTCGCAAATTCTTCCATGACCTGCTTCACATACCAGTCCGGCTCGCTTTCCACGATGATCGGCTTGCCTTCCCTCAGTGCGGGAACCGGGAGGTTCAGCATATCCGCAGTCTGCACGTCCGCCACCTCACGGAATAATGTCATAAGCTCCGGCACGTTTGTAAACTTGTTGAAACGGCTCTTGAAGCGGAAACCGCTGCCTTCCACGGTCAGTTCCAGTGCGGTTGTCACTTCCCCGAAGTTTGCCGCCCATGAGTCGAAATGGTATATCCCCATGCGTTCCAGTGTCCTTTTCTGCAAATAGAGCTGCATCACATACAGTTCGCACATGGTATTGCTCACCGGGGTTCCTGTTGCGAACACGATGCCCCTGCCGTCGTTGATTTCATCGAGGTACTGGCATTTCAGGTACATGTCCATTGCCTTCTTGGAACCAGTGCTGGATATGCCCGACACATTGTTGATTTTGGAGAAAATCGACAAATTTTTAAAGTGGTGCGCCTCGTCCACCATGACGGAATCAATGCCCAGTTCCTCAAACGTAATCAGGTCATCCTTGCGGCTTTCCTCTGTCAGTTCCTTTAACTGTTCATCCAGCTTTTTCTTCTGTGCCTCCATCTGCTTGATGGTCCACTGCTCCCCCTTTTCCGCCTTGATTTCATCAATCGCAAAGGAGATTTCCTGTATCTGGTCCTGCAGCATACGTTCTTTCCGTTCCTTTGAAATCGGTATCTTCTCAAACTGCGAGTGCGACATGATGATGCAGTCATAGTCCCCGGTTGCGATGCGGGACACGAACTGCTTCCTCCTGCTTTTCTCAAAGTCACGCTCCGTTGCCACAAGGATATTTGCGGACGGGTACAGCCGCATGAACTCCCCCGCCGTCTGCCCCACGATGGACTTCGGCACGACGATGACATTCTTGCTGGCAAGTCCGAGCCGCCGCTGTTCCATACATGCCGCCATCATGGTAAATGTTTTCCCTGCCCCTACACAGTGCGCAAGCAGCGTGTTCCCGCCGAGAAGGACTCTTGCGATTGCGTTTTTCTGGTGGTCACGCAGCTTGATTTCCGGGTTCATTCCGGGGAATGTCAGGTGTGAGCCGTCATATTCCCGCAGGCGGATATTGTTGAATGTCTCATTGTAATAGTCCACATATTTCTGCCGCCGTTCCTGGTCCTTGAATATCCAGCTTTTGAACGCCTCCTTCATCTGGTTCTGCTTTTCCCTTGCAAGCATGGTTTCTTTTTTATTTACCTCATAATGGTACTTTCCGCCCCCGTCATCTATCCTGTCACGGACTGTCACGGTACGCAGGTTTAAGGTTTCCTCAAAAATGGAATAGGCGTCAATCCGTTTCGTGCCGTAAGTCTCCGTTGCGGCAACGGAATGGTTGTCATGCCTTTTTCCGTCAATGAACCAGTTCATGTTATAGGTGTTGAGCTTTACCTGTATCCCTGAATTGGTGTACTGTGTACGGACTGCCCTTGCACGATATGGTGTTTTCAGAAGCTCATAGATGAACTCCTCATAATCCTGCGGCTCAATCCATGTGGTTCCGATACGCACGTCGATTTCAGACGCATCAAGGCGTTCCGGCTGCACATTTTTCAATGCTTCCGTATTGACACCGAACAGCTCCGGGTTCTCCTTCCGGTACACTTCCGCTATCCTTAACTTGTCACGCACGTTGCCGGACAGGTATTCATCCGCCGTTTTCCAGCCCGTGTTCAGGTTGTCAGGGTTGTATTCCGTGGGTTCCAGATACACAAGCCCCTCAAGGTCTTTTAAGAGTACCGACCGCTTTACTTCCGCCTCCGCATCCGGGGAGAGCGTGCTGCCTTCCGGCAGGCTTTCCGTCTCTTTGCTGATGTCGGGATCATAAATGCTTAACATGAACGGGATATTGACCGTCCCGAACTCATTGACGGACACATTCAGCGCCTCCACCCCCGTTTCCACACGCTCCACCTGATTCTTCGCACGGATCGTCTGTTTGTAGAACATGTCCGCCTTTTCCACCTTTCCGTCCTCGTCCACGACCTCAAGGGAACATAAAAGCGGATAATCCGCATCGTCACGGAATGCCTGCTGGCTCCCCCTCCCTGTCAGCGGTCCGTATTTTTTCACATAGGCATCGTACTTGTCATTGAGTAATTTCTGCTGTGCAGCCAGCTCCTCACTGCTGCACCCTTCCGTCTGTATGAAGATTAGCTGTCTTGTAATTGTTCGGATTGCGTCCATGCCCTTTATGCGCTCCTCCGCCGTTGCCGACACCTCCTTGCGGTACATGACGGAATTTTCACGGTAGTAGAGTTTTCCGTCCACAAAGGTATAGGTGTAATTCTTCACGTCGGGATCAGCCTCGATGATGTCCTCCACGTTTTCCTCTTCCGCCGCAAGCTCCACAACATCGGTTATCCTGCCGGAAAGCTGTCCCACCGCTGTTTCCAGTGCGGATTTCAGGTCAAAGTTTTCATCATGGTTGATGCAGCTTGTGTACTTGCTGCCGTTGCCGAACATGCGTGTATCGTACTCCATTGTTCCGAGCATCATCTCCGGGTGTTGGGCAAAATAGGAATTGACCGCAATGCCGTCCTCCGTCCTGCCAAGATGCACCCAGTCCGGCTCCGTCACGATCTTGCGCTCCCTCTTTTGCAGGAAGATGATGTCGCTTGTGACATCGGTTCCCGCACTGTCCTTAAAGGCTGTATTGGGGAGGCGGATCGCGCCGAGCAGCTCCGCCCGTTCCGCAAGGTACTTCCTTACCGCAGGGTTCGCCTTGTCAAGCGTCCCCTTGCTTGTGATGAATGCCACAATGCCGCCCGGTCTGACCTTATCCAGCGCTTTCGCAAAAAAATAATCATGGATACGGAAGTTGTGCTTTGCGTACTTTGCGTCATAGAGCTTGTAATCGCCAAACGGCACGTTGCCCACCGCAACATCGAAAAAGTTGTCGGAGTACTGCGTTTCCTCAAATCCCCTTACCTTTATCTGTGCTTTGGGATAGAGCAGCTTTGCGATCCGCCCGCTGATGTCGTCCTTTTCCACGCCGTAAAGCCTGCTGTCCTGCATGGTTTCCGGTAATGTCCCGAAAAAATGACCGACGCCGAGTGCCGGCTCTAAAATAGTGCCTTTACGGAAGCCGAATTTATCCAGTGCGCCGTAAACTGCCTGTGTGATGACCGGGGAAGTGTAAAATGCCGTGTTGACTGTCTCCCTTGCGTCCTCATATTCTGACGTGGAAAGAAGCTCTTTCAGTTCCGCATATTCTTTCTGCCAGTCATTATTCCTTTCGTCAAAAGCCTGTGCGATGCCGCCCCATCCTACATACCTTGCAAGTACCTTCTGTTCTTCCGGTGTGGCTGTCCTGCCCTCATGTTCGATCTGCTTCAACAGCCGGATTGCCTCCACGTTCCACTGGTATCTTGTTTTCGGTCCGCCCTTTGGCAGTTCAGCCTCCTCAAAGTGGAAGTTTCCTTTACGCTGCCTGTTCCGCAGGCTGGTCAGCTTATCGTCAAACTGCTTTTCCAGCGCAGACATCTTTTCATAAGGCAGCTTCGCAAAATCACGCAGGTATGATGACATCCGTATCTCCCTGGTAAACATCTGCGCTTTTATCAGGTATTCCATGATGGAATAAATCTGTTCGTAGGTTGCGGAAAACTTCTTCCGCTCCCCGTCGCCTGCTTTAAGGTCTACCATGAAGGCATCACGGCTCTGGACATACTCCACCAGACCGTAAGCGTTGTTGTGGTATGCCTTTGTCTGTTCCTTATCTTCCAGATGGTTTATGGTACGGTTTAAGAAATGCAGCTTGTCCTCTTTTGGCAGGCTGCTTTCTGCCACCATCTGCAAAAACGGCTGGTATGGCACGACTGCGGAGCATTTTGTCAGGTAGGTTTCCAGCGCATCACGCAGATCGCCGTCCATTGCCTCCACCTGCCGCAGCGCTTCGGGGAACAGACTGCCCGCAGCGGGCTTTGCCACGCTCCCGTCAGGGTTTATGACTTCCCCCTCCACACGCTCTGCTGTTTCCTGTATATCTTCCTGCCCCTGCTGTGTTTCTGCTGTTTCTTCCTGCCCGCTTTCTGCCGTCTGCCATGCTTTCGGTATTTCTTCCTGTCCGTTTTCCACCGCCTGCCATGTTTCCGGTATTTCTTCCTGTCCGTTTTCCGCTGTCTGCCGTGTTTCCGGTATTTCTTCCGCTGCCGCCTCCGGCTCCTGTCCTTCCTGCCGTTCTTTCTCCTGCCCGTCAATGCTGACCGCCGCAAAGTCCGGCTCCTGCAGCATACGTTCCTTGTATTCATGGTAGATTTCCATGAACCACGGCATTGCGGCAAATGCCCCCGGCGCTTCCCTGAAACGCTCAAAGATTCCCTCCGTCAGGTAATCATTTTCCTCTATCATGTGCAGGATCAGGTCAGCGCAGTAGCGGTAATCCACACGCTTTTCCCCTTTTGTTCCGTCTGCCCGTGGATAGGAGATTTCAATGCCGTCCTTATCCCTGCTGATTTTGCACTTGCCAAAGGAATTGTCCGTGTACTCCGACATGAAGAAGCCTTCCCGCTGCTCCCCGTACACGCTTGCAAGGAACCCCGCCTTGCTTTCCATGTTTAAGTTTGTGGTAAAAATGTCATAAATCAGCGTCTTTACGGAAATATACTGGATTTCCTCATTGAAATATCCTTTCAACGGTTCCAGCCAGAGGTTTTCTTCCTGCTTTTCCCATTCATCTGCGGTAAGCTCCAGCGTGATAAAGGTTTTCCGGTGGATAAAATTGGTCTTGTCCGGGTTATGGCTTGAAAATCTGTCATGTTCAAACTGCTGCTGCACGTTATATGGGATACTGCCGTCCCTGCGGATTTTGTCAGACGCAAGCACTTCATTATACAGATAGTCGTAAAACTGCCTGCCGTGCCACACGTTTTCCCCGTCGCTGGCTATGACTTCATCATAAGCATCATCCCATGACAGCTCAATCTTTTCCCGTATGCCTTTGGCTTCAAGGATTGTGTGCAGGTTCTCAAGGCGGTTCTGCTGGTGCTGCCCCGCATCCTCCGAGAGATACCTGTCCGTATCCTCTTTTAAAATTTTTATCCATGTGGCGGCAGGGTGTTCCTCCATGATTTCCCCGATTTTGTCATAAGGCTCATGTGTCCGGTATTCCCCGTCAGCTATCATGCTTTCCACATAAGCCGCACAGTCCCACCAGTCAAGCTCCGTTTTCCACTTCGTGCCTTCCCCGTCAAAATATTCAATGGAAATCCCCTCGTCGGACTGTTCAATGTTGCATTTTCCGTACTGGTTTTTAAAATTGTTTTCTATTCCGGCTCCATAGATATTTTTGAAAAGTACCCTGTCAATAAACTGCGCCTTGTCACTCATTGGCAGGTCTTTCGTGAACACTTCATACAGCAGCATGTTCGGGACTGGACTCCGGAAACTGTTCTGGAAAAACCTGTCCATAGGCTCCTGCCATGCTGCCGCCGATACTTTGTCAGGATCAAATGGCTTTGCCGGGGTATGGTATTCTCCGGTCATGATCAATGCGCCCAGTTCACGCTCTATGGCTTTCCAGTTTACATATCCCTCTTTTTCTGCCCCTCCCTCACGCCACTGGAAACGGATTCCTTTTTGTGAAGATGCGTCATATCCATGCAGTCCGTCCCCTTCCAGTTGCCAGCCTGCACCAATCTGATTGTATTCCTTGCGGATTGCTTTTACACGCTCCCCCGGATCGGAAATATCCTGAAATATTGCATAAATGCGCCTTTTCCCATGTTCATATCCACTGCCCTGCATAAGCATCTGCGTTATATACTCATGCGGCACGGTAAGCGCCTGTTCCGGCTTCTGGTAGGAATACTCTTTGGGAATCTCCAAATCCCCGTTTGCCGCAATCAAAAAGGAAGCCTGTTCATAGCTTCCTTTCTGTGTTTCCGAACTCCCTAAAGAATTGATTTCATTCAGTTCCTGCTCAATTTCCCGGTCAAGTTCTGCTTTTCTGGTATTCTGCTGTTCACTGTCTGCCGTCCGCTTTCCCCTAATGGAACTTCATCACTACCTCGTTCATCACGATTTCCTCTGCCTGCATCCTCGCCTGCTGCCGTAGCTGCCACATTTCCATTGTCGAGTTTCTGTCCTTCGGCGGGTTGTTCTTCAGGTAGCTGCTCTCCAGCTCGTCTATCATCCGGTTCGCCTCGTCCTCCACTTCCTGCATCTTCTCCGCCAGTTTCCCGAACCTCTGTAACGTCCGGTATCTGCTGTTGTGGTTCTCTTTCAGGTACTCCATCGCCCTCACTGCGAACTTCCCTAAGTTCGTCATGCTCACCGTTTCCTCCGGTGCCGTGAGATCCGGGTACAGCATCCCGTCCGTTCCCTCGTGATACGTCATTGTTATCTCTGCCATTTGCAATACTCCTTTCTTCCATCTGCTTTAAATCATTTGCAATGCCTCTCAGCACTTCACAGGATATATCGCTGAGCAGAGATCCTAAACGGTAGACCTCCTCCTCTGTCGTAAATGCGGTAATGAAGGAGAAATCCTGTTTTTCAGTGGGAAGGTCAAAGCCGCATCTTGTAAATACCGCATACATGACGCTTCTTCTTAACGCTTCCACTGCCGTAATCTCTTGCGCTCTGCCATTTTCTGTTATCTGTTTGTTTCCTGCCAGATTCACGAACTCGGTAATGCGTTCACCAAATTCTGAGTCCATTATGACTCCGATCTGCCTTTCTGTAAAGTCTTTTAGGAAAGATTTATCAGATTCTTTCCCTTCCGGCAGGGCAGCGCCCCATAAGCACTAACTTTTGCATATTCATAAATTTTATGTTATACTGAAACGGGGTGAGATTTATGAATACAAATG
>ERZ808049.493-NODE-493-length-19381-cov-9.254455_pt1 | contig 19381 bp, 13 predicted proteins | sample MGYA00380198_ERZ808049 | MGnify/ENA primary metagenome ERZ808049 (study PRJEB31490, sample SAMN06133414) | mouse gut metagenome | isolation source: Z2_2 | host: mice | place: China: Chengdu | collected 2015-05 ...
AGAAATGATTATTTAAAATCATTTGAAAGCAAAGGGTATAGACAGGTATTAGGCTATGGAATATCTTTTTATAAAAAACAATGTTATGTTACAAAAGTATAGTTATCATAAAATATCATTTACTTTTACAAATGGTAATAAGTATAATGATAAATTAAAATTCACAAAGGAGCGTAATTGATGATTTTAAGAACAGAAAGATTATTAATCAGACCTTTCAAAGAAAGTGATATCAATGATTTATATGATATATATTGTGATACTAAAGTATGTAAATATTTGCTTCATGATGTATGGAATGAAGATAATAAATTAAAAGAATTTCAACAAAAACTTAAATATAATAAGTTAGAAGAAGGAAAAATCAATTTAGCCTGTGTTTTAGATAAAAAAGTAATTGGCGATATCTCAATTTGTCATACAGAGATGAAAGAAACTGTTGAAATTGGTTATACATTTAATTCTAGATATTCTGGTAAAGGATATGCTTATGAATCTGTTAAGACAGTTGTAGAATATTTGTTTAAAAATTATGGGGTTCATAGAATTATAGCTAATTTAGATTCAAGAAATCTATCATCTGCTAAGTTGTGTGAAAGAATTGGAATGCGAAAAGAAGCACATTTTATAAAAGATTATTGGAATAAAGAGGAATGGACTGACAGCTATATATATGGGATGCTTGCTTCTGATTTATAATTAAAAAAGATTTCTCTTTTTAAACGGAGAAATCTTTTTTAATTAACTTAATGAATAACTCTTTTAACTTCAAATATACCTTGAATCTTAGTAATATTATCAATTGCCTGTTGTAACCTTGGGGCATCTTCCACTGAAATTTTAAGTTTGATAATAGCTTTCATGTCAATCACATCAGCATGAATATTTAAAATATTAATCTTCATTTGTCCTAATGATGTAATTACATCATTTAATAAATTAGTTCGATCCAAACCAACTATTTCAAGGTCTGCCTGAAACCTCATAGTTGAAATTGAAGCAAAATCCCAATAAACATCTATTAACCTAGATTTTATTTCCGGCACTTGAATATTAGGGCAGTCTTTACGATGAACTTTAATTCCTTGTCCCTGTGAAACAAATCCTTGAATATCATCCCCAGGAATTGGATTACAACATTTAGACAATTGTATCTTTAAACCATCTATTCCTTTAACAACAACACCTGAATTGCTCCTTAATGACTGTTGTTTTTCATTAACTTGATTGTTTCTTTGAAGCATTTTAGAAATACTATCAAAGAAACCACTCTTTTTAGGAACTATTCGATCGATCAAAGTCATTGCTGGTAAACTCTTTTTACCAATAAAATAAAGAATATCATCAAATGAACGAGCACCAAATGATCCTAAAAAAGTTTTATAAGTATCTGAATCCAAATATTTTTTTTCATCTAACTGACGCTTTCTAAGCTCATCTCTTAAAATCTTACGACCATCTTCAATTGCATCTTTTTTAGTTTCCGCCTCTTTAGAAGCAATAAATTGCCGAATTTTATTACGAGCACCAGCAGTACGAACAAATTTCAACCAATCCTCACTTGGACCTTGAGATTGTTTATTTGTCTTGATTTCAACTACATCACCAGTATTCAATTTAGTATCAATTGGTACCATAACATTATTAACTAAAGCACCTACAGCTTTATGCCCTACTTCTGTATGAATCCGATAAGCAAAATCAATAGGGGTTGAACCATTTGGTAATTCAACAATTTTTCCTTGAGGTGTTAAAACATAAACATTAGCTTCAAAAATATCCCTTCTCAATGAATCATAATATTCTTTTGCGTCACCATCTTTAATATCATCACTTAAAGAAATAAATTCTCTTAACCATTGTAATTTTTCACCAATTTCTTGTTGTTCTTTTTTAGAAGAATAACCTTTATTTTCTTTATAACGCCAATGAGCTGCTATTCCCAGTTCTGCTAATTCATCCATCTCTTCAGTACGAATCTGAATTTCAAAAGTATTACCATCTTCACCAATTACAGAAGTATGCAAAGATTGATACATATTGGGTTTAGGCATAGCGATATAATCTTTAAACCTTCCTGGAATCGGGCGATAATGATCGTGAATCAAACCTAAGATACCATAACAATCCATCTTATCTTTAGTAATGATCCTTAAGGCATATAAATCATATAACTCATCAAAACGTTTCTTTTTAACAAACATTTTCTTATAAATACTATAAATAGATTTAGCTCTTCCTAAAATTCGATACTCATATTTATTTTCATCAAGCATATTTTTAACAAATTCCATCATTTTAGCAACAGATTCTTTTCTTTCTTCCTGTTTAACTGCTAAAAGATTAGAAATATCTTCAAAGGCTACAGGATCTAGATATGATAGACTTAAATCCTCTAATTCTGTTTTAATATCATTGATTCCTAAACGATGAGCAATTGGTGTATATACTTCTAAAGTTTCTCTTGCAATTCTTTTTTGTTTATGAGGAGGCATAAACTGTAATGTTCTCATGTTATGGAGTCGATCAGCAAACTTTATCAATATAACTCGAATATCCTTAGCCATGGCAATATAGATTTTCCGATGATTTTCAGCATAAACATCCAGTTCATCTTTAAAAGGCATTTTGCCAATTTTTGTAACCCCTTCAACTAATGTTGTTATTTCCTCTCCAAAACGTTCAACCATTTCTTCACGACTGACATGACAATCTTCCATTACATCATGAAGCAATCCTGCTGTAATCGTAGCTGGTCCAGTCTGTAAAGTTGCCAAAATATAAGCTACCCAAATCAAATGATTAGTATATGGTTCACCACTTTTTCGTTTTTGATCCTTATGCTTTTCCATAATATAATCATAAGCCTGATTTATTAAATTGAGGCTTTCTTGACTAGTAATATATTTACTACATACTTCTAGAACATCTTTTATTGAAACACTATCTCTTGCATTTTTGTATTCCATCATTTTAGCACCTCCCTTAATTATTAAAAAAGAGCTATGCTCTTTTTTAATATTTCAACATTGAATAAATATTATAACCTTCTAGTTTATCTCGTCCTTTTAATTCTTCTAATTCAATTAAAAAAGCAATTCCAATTACTTCTCCACCTAATTTTTCTACTAATTTAATAGTTGCCTCAACAGTTCCACCTGTTGCTAATAAGTCATCAACAATAATTACTTTTTGTCCTTGTTTAATACTATCAGCATGAATATGAACTTCATTAGTTCCATATTCTAATGCATATGATTCACATACTGTTTCTCGAGGCAATTTACCAGGTTTTCTAACTGGTACAAATCCCGCATTAATACTATAAGCTACAGGACACCCAAACAAAAAACCTCGTGCTTCTGGTCCTGCAACAATATCAACTTTTGTCTCTAAACTATTTGCCCAAGTAACAAATCGATCTATCGTTTCTTTAAAAGCATTATGATCTTTCATTAATGGTGTCACATCTCTAAAAATAATTCCTTCCTCAGGAAAATCTTTTATATTAGCTACATATTTTGTCAAATCCATTTTATATACTACTTCTCCTTTACAATTATGCGTTATGATATTTAATTATACCATTTTTATACATTAAATAAAACTATTTAATAGCTTCAATAATTAGATTAACTGATTCCATATTATTATAGACATTAATATTAAATTTACCAATAACATTTATCTTTTGAACATCTTTATATTTTTCAAATATATCACCATGATTAAAAAACAATGCCTGTCCTCTTGTATTAGGTAAATCAAGATCAAAGCGAAGATGTTTTCCATTTGATAATAAAATTACTCTCTTTACTGGTAAATCTTTTGCATAAAAATACATTTCCTCATTACCATTACCTAATGGTTCTAACTGTTCTAATTGTTTTACACTAATTTGACTGATTTCATCACTTGAAACTTCTAATACACTAGTCAATGGTGGTTGATAATTTTCTAACTGATTATTTAAATAATCAGTTAACTTTTGTTTAAGCTTTTCAACATTATCAAACTTGACACTAAACCCTCCTGCTAAAGCATGTCCCCCATAACTTTCTAAAATATCTTCAACTTGTTTAAAAATATTATTTAATGATAATCCTTCAATTCCTCTAGCACTGCCTTTATAAATATTTTTATTAGTATCTAAACTCATTACAAAGCTAGGTCGGTTATACTGACGAGTATATTTTCCTGCTACTAATCCAATCAATCCTTCATGAATCTCATTTTGATAACTATATAAAAACTGCTCATCTGAATTAAGTGTTGTTAAAACATTTTGGTATTGTTTATTTGTCATTTCTTGTCTTTTAGCATTGATTTCAACTGCTTTTGAACTAACTGCTTTTAAAATTTCAATCGATGCATCTTGTCGAAAATATTTAACCAAATGATTTGGATTGATTAAATCACTTAATCTTCCAAAAGAGTTGATTTTAGGTGCAATAATAAAACCAATACTTGTAACACTATACTTTTGATTATTGCCTAATAATAGTTCTAACTGAGTAAATTTGTTTTCTTTCATAAATTCCAATGCTCGTTTAACTAGAGCACGATTTTCATCAAGTAATGGCATCATATCAGAAATAGTAGTGATAGCAGCTAGACAAAATAAATATTTATCATGTTTTTTTAGTAAAGCACTAGCTAATTTATAAGCTACAAAACCACCTGATATTTCTTTATACGGATAATCAGGAGAAATTTTAGTATGGATGATTGAAAATGCTTCAGGAAGCTCTTCTTCACAATTATGGTGATCAGTAATAATTACATCCACTCCTAATTCATTAGCTCGTTCGACTGCATCATAAGCCTTTACTCCATTATCAACTGTAATTATTAAACTATATCCTTTACTTGCAATCTGTTCAACTCGTTGACAGTTCAAACCATAGCCATCTTCTAAGCGATTTGGAATATGATATCCGACATCAACCCCTAATTGTCTAAATGCTTCTACTAAAATTGATGTTGCAAGTATCCCATCACAATCATAATCACCATAAATACAAATCTTTTCTTTATTTTCAATCGCCTCATAAATTCTTTCTAAAGTTATTTCTGCTTCAGAAAACAATGAAAAATCATGATAAATCAAACGATTAGATAACATTAATTCAATTTGAGATTGAGAATAATTCTTATAAGCAAAAATCTTTGCTAAAAGAGAATTTATATTGTATTTTTGCATATAGTGTTTGTAGTCCAAATCATTTATAATCTGCCACTCCATAAATACTCCTTTCAAATAAAAATAGTTGCTTTAGCAACTATTTTGAAATTAAATCTGTAAAATCATTTATACTCAAACGCGATGCTTCTTTTACAACTTGTAAACTCAAATAGTCAAATATTTCAGAAAAATCAAGACTCATGATATCATCTATTATTTCACACATAGGAATAGCATCTTTTTTTCGCCATTTACGTTCAAACAAATAATCCTTTATTTGCTGCTCAGTAATATTATGAATATTTTGTTGTTTAAAGTCACGGGCTTTTAATTTAATTAAAAAATTAAGGTCACGTTTATTAAATTTAAAATCGTCAATCGATTCCACATTCAGCCCTCCATTTCAAAGTCACTTACATATTATATGACAAATTTCATCAGAAAGGAAGTGCTTTATGAAAAGAAAACTAATAAATTCTTTTATCATTCTTTCCGCTAGTTCTGCCATTGCTAAATTATTCAGTATCCTTAATAGAATGATTTTAGCACGTCAATTAAGTAGTGAAGCAATGGCTTTATATATACTAGTTATGCCTACCGTTTCCTTATGTATCACCTTAGGACAACTTGGTATTCCTTCAGCTGTTTTTAGATTAGTTGCAAACCCTAAATATAATAATAAAAAGATTATTATATCTGCTTTTACTATCTGCCTTTTTACCTGTGTTATTGTAATGAGTACCTTATTATTTGCTTCAAAATTTATTAGTCATGATTTATTAAAAAATGAAGGTGCTTTTTATCCTTTATTATCTTTAGCACTATTCATTCCCCTTGTTGGAATCAGTGGTATTATTAAAAATTATTTTCTTGCTCGACAAAATGTTTTTCTTGTAGCTAAAGCTGGGTTTGTTGAAGAAATAGCTCGTTTAGCTTTTAGTTACTTTATGATTAGAAAATTTGCTTTTTTAGCTGATACTTATTTAGTAAGTTTTGCAACTTTTGCCATGTCTATTGGTGAATTAAGCTCAATTATTTACTTATCCACTCGTTTAAAGGATCACAAAATTACAACTTTTAATAAAAAAAGTATCGTTAATAACCTCCAAATAAAAGATATGTTAAATATCGCTATGCCATTAACAGGTTCTAGATTATATCATTGTGTTGTTTCATTTCTTGAACCAATTACATTAGTATTTGTTTTAACTAAATTTAATTTAAGTGAAAGTACTATTCACCAGCAATATGCAATCATTAGTGGTTATGTAATTTCTTTATTAGTTACCCCTACCTTTTTTAATAATGTTATTTATCGCTTATTTTTACCTATTATAACAGATGATGTAGTTTATAAAAAATTCTCAGCTGCTAGAAAACATATGTTTTTAGCATTACTTGGTAGTTTTCTAATCAGTGTCCCTTTTACTCTTATTTTTTATTTTATACCTGAATTCTGTTTAAAAATTTTATATAATACAACTAGTGGTGCTAATTATTTAAAATATATGGCAATTCCTTTCACAATCTTTTATTTACAAACTCCTCTTAGTGCTCTTCTACAAGCATTAAATAAAAATAAATTAATGTTTATTATCAGTATTATTGAATGTACTTCAGAAATAATTTTAGTTTATGTATTAAGTCATTATATAGGAGTCTTTAGTATCGCTGTTAGTCTATTAGCAGGATTATTAATTACTTTAGTTATTAGTGCAGGTGCCTGTTATAAATATCTGTTTTGTACAAATAATTGAAACCCTCTAAAATGAGGGTTTATCTAAACTTAAATCTTTTATCTTCAACAAATTTCTTTTGAGATGGATTTCCTTCAACTCGATATATCTTTTTTTGCTTTAAATCATAAATTACTGACCAAACAGTATCTTTACCTGTTCTTCGTTCATATTGGCAAAGAAAACCATATTTTCCTGATAACAAATCAACTACATCATCAAAAGAATTAATTTGTTCTTTCAATACTGCTTTTGCTATTGTTTGATAACGTAATTCTCCATTCCAATCATCAATTTCATAGTTATTATACTTTTCCATTTTCTTTGTATGAAATAAATTAGTTGCCCACACTGTTTTACTATTACTAACTATTTCAGTTTTTTCAGCATTACACTCAATCAAAGCATTATTGCCACTTGTATCAGCTAAAATAAAAGTTTGACTTGATGCAATTGGCAATGTCTTAATTAATTCAATAACTTCATTAACAGTCTTACATTTTTCTAAAAATAATCGCAACATCATCCCTGCATTCAACCCAGGCTTTTTTACAGTTGGATAAACAGATGTTAATCCAACTGCTAAACCATATTCATTTATGCCATCTTCAATTTCTACACATGCTGTTGTATTACCATTAAAAGCATACGATTCATTGCTAAATTGATAAATACAATTAGTATATAGTTTTTCAATTTCTGTCAAAAAATCACTATTACGTCCTAATAATATCTCTTTCTGGTTTCTTAATACAAAACAAGAACAATGTATTTCTGGAATAATACAATACATACTAAAAAGAACAGAACAAATAGATTCAAATGAACATTCTTGACCATCTGCTATTCCTTGTATTTCTTTAACTACTTCAGGAAAATATTCTTGATAATATGGTAAACACTGTAATGCAAATTCTTTTCTTTCTTGTGTTAATTTAAATGGGACATTATCTAAAAATAAATGATTATTTTTAAATAACATTTTTCCCCACTTATACCCAATTTGGTAATGGGTTCCTTTAAATCTTGAATGATACATAATTTTTCGCTCCTTTTTAAAGAGCTACCGGTAACTCATAAATCAAGCATAAATCAATAAAATTTTATTGTCAATCAATTAAAATTCTTTATCTCACTAATATTAACAGATTATTAAATACATATTTACTTAATAATTTATAATTACTAATATCATCAATCTTTCTCCTTGTAACTTTTACAATATTCATTAGCTTTTGTCGAATTTATTAGATAATCGTTGATGTTTCATTGACTTTAACCCTGCTTTATTCTATACTTTATTCAGGTGATTTTAGTTCGCCTTAAATAGTGTAACTAGCTATTTATAATCGAAAACACGAAGGGAGTTAGAAAAAATGATTTATTCACATGAAGTAGAAGAAATGTGTTGTGTCAAACAAGGCGCTTCACATGGTTGTGCTCCAATTCCAGAAGAAGGAAAATGGGTATATTCTAGAGAAATTAAAGATATCTCTGGTTTAACACATGGTATTGGTTGGTGTGCTCCTCAACAAGGTGCCTGTAAATTAACATTGAATGTTAAAGAAGGGATTATTGAAGAAGCACTAATTGAAACTATTGGTTGTTCAGGAATGACTCATTCTGCAGCAATGGCTTCAGAAGCATTAGTTGGTAAAACTTTATTAGAAGGTTTAAATACTGACTTAGTTTGTGATGCTATCAATACTGCAATGAGAGAATTATTCTTACAAATCGTTTATGGACGTACTCAATCTGCTTTCTCTGAAGGTGGTTTACCAATTGGAGCTGGATTAGAAGACTTAGGAAAAGGTTTAAGAAGTATGACTGGTACTTCTTACTCTACAAAAGCTAAAGGTCCTCGTTACCTAGAATTAACTGAAGGTTATATCAATAGAATCGCTTTAGATGAAAATGATGAAATCATCGGTTATGAATTTACAAATTTAGGTAGAATGATGGATATGGTTAAAGCTGGAAAAGATGCTAATGAAGCAATCAAGGAAGCTACTGGTACTTACGGTAGATTTAATGATGCTGCTAAGTACATCGATCCAAGAAAGGAATAATAGGAGGGTACTAAAATGGCATTGTTTGAAAGTTATGAAAGAAGAATTGATCAAATTAACGCTGCATTAGCAAAATTTGATATTAAATCAATCGAAGAAGCTAAAGCTATCTGCGATGAAAAAGGTATTGATGTTTACGAAATCGTAAAATCAACACAACCAATCTGTTTTGAAAATGCTTGTTGGGCTTACACTGTAGGTGCAGCTATGGCTATCAAAAACGGAGATACTAAAGCAGTAGATGCTGCCAAAACAATTGGTATTGGTTTACAATCTTTCTGTATTCCAGGATCAGTTGCAGATGACCGTAAGGTAGGTTTAGGACATGGTAACTTAGGTTCTATGTTATTAGATGAAGGAACTGAATGTTTTGCTTTCTTAGCAGGACATGAATCTTTTGCAGCTGCTGAAGGTGCAATCAAAATTGCAGAAAAAGCTAATAAAGTTAGAACTAACCCATTAAGAGTTATCTTAAACGGTTTAGGAAAAGATGCTGCTAAAATTATCTCAAGAATTAATGGATTCACTTACGTGGAAACTCAATTCGATTATTTTACAGGTGAAGTAAAAGAATTATCAAAAACAGCTTATTCTAATGGTCCTCGCGCTAAAGTTAATTGCTATGGTGCTGATGATGTTAGAGAAGGTGTTGCTATCATGCATAAAGAAGGTGTAGATGTATCAATTACTGGTAACTCTACTAACCCTACTCGTTTCCAACATCCTGTTGCTGGAACATATAAAAAAGAATGTATTGAACAAGGTAAAAAATATTTTTCAGTTGCTTCAGGTGGAGGAACTGGACGTACTTTACATCCTGATAATATGGCAGCTGGGCCTGCTTCTTATGGTATGACTGATACTATGGGACGTATGCATTCAGATGCTCAATTTGCTGGTTCTTCATCAGTTCCTGCTCACGTGGAAATGATGGGATTAATCGGTATGGGTAACAACCCAATGGTTGGTGCAACTGTTGCTGTTGCAGTAGCAATCGAAGAAGCTTGTAAATAAGCACAAACAAACACAAGATTTTAAAAAGTTCTGATTTTTATTATCAGAACTTTTTTGTGCAATAACTTGTTATCATATAATTAATCAACAAACTGGAATTTGTGAAGTTTTTTGAATAGGCATACAATCAATTTTCATAATTATTTGATATTCCTCTTTTTTGCAAGCATTTTACTTCACGATGCAACTCTTCCTAAACCACATATAGATATCAAAATACCTACTATCATATATTTAAAATCGGGAAACTTAAATGTGAAAGAAGCTGTTAATGTTTTATGAATAAACATAAATTGGGTATAAGGAACTGTAAAAGTGATAAAACAGCATCTGCAATACAAAGCCATTTTCTTTTTCTAGAATAATCATTTTTTAAAGCAATAACTATTGCACCAAACAAAAGAACAGGTAAAATAATTCATCTTACTATTATATTCAACTTTCTCTGTGTAGAACTTATAACAGTTCTTTCTCCAAATAATAACCACATCTATAAATAATCATCATGGCTTAGTGTTTATTCTTTAACTCATTAAATCAATAAGTCTGCGTATATGATTGCACACAAGTTTTCATCATCAGTGTTCCAAATCGTTTCTCCAACGTTTCAATATACTCCTTTTTTATATACAACTCAGTACCACTATATAATGGAATGGCATTTCCAGGATACTCACTGTCACCTTTATAACTCGATGACCATTTTTTCATAATAAAGACAATATCATTTTCCTGATTGATTGCAATATATCTTCCATTCAAAAAATCAAATTCAATATTAACATCAAGTAGTTTAGAAACTAGAGTTCCAGGCCACAGATAATCTTCATCTTCTAATTCTAAATCTAGCGTTCTAATAAAATCAATCAGTGATTCCGGATTATCTGAAATCATATAGATTTCTCCCTCTCCAACCGCTGTAGCTAAATATTGTCGGAATGGAATTTGATGTTCATCGCCAGCTTCTCCTACTATTCCTTGATATGCAAATACCAAAGATGTCTGATGATAATCAATGTGTTTTTTTATCTCAGAGCATCCAATTAGAATGTATTCATCTTCATTATTTATGAGAAAAGGCTCGCAGGAATTATTCTTATCATACAGATCATTTTTAGGTTGCATATTACGGCACTTAAATAATTTATACATTCCTTGATAGTCAGGCATCAATCGGAATAAAGTCTGTGGAAGCAACTCGGGTTTTCTTTCAAAAAAAGCTTTTTCAATGATTGCATGAAGCGCATATTGAATTACATATGATTTATACACAGTATTTGTTTCAGGAATCATACTTCCCCTTCCAATAAAATCTCTCATTTTATCGTTAAGCATCCTTGATGCATGCAGTTTTTTATAGATTTCTACATAATTAATACCACAAGTATAAAGCACCTGCATAATTGAATCTCGATATACTGAATTCTCAGCGTATTCATCGGTTACTTCCCAAACCTCTTCTTTCCCAAGATCATATAGTTGCTCTGCCAAATAAAACTCAATATCTTTCTGTTCCATATAATCAGGTTCATGTTTATCAGAGCACATTAAAAGATATTTCTTATACACTGTAAATTCAGAAAATATGACATCTAGAAGCAAATTTCCAGCTGGATAAACATCATTAATTGCATTTATCATTCGATCTATATTCGTTTTTTTCAAACAATAACCATAACAACGTACTAAATCAGCGATTGCTATTTGTGTCACAAGATTATATTGTTCATAATGCTCTAGACAAAATACTATCGATTCCGTGAAGTCTGAATAATTCCCTTCTTCTGCTGCATCAGCCAAATAAGCATAAGTTGCCAGAAACGATTCCTTACCTCCATCAATAAACCGCATTAATAAACAGTTACGTAGTCCTAATAGTTCATTCGTTCCTTCCAAAACATTATCAATAGAATATTGATTAAGATTCGGAAAACGAAGTTTCATAATATCAAATGCATTTCTCCAAATCGTAATAATACTATCATTATCATATCCAAACGCAAAAAGTGCATCTAAAAGACCTTTTGTAATTCTGCCTGAATTTGAAATAATAACTTCAGGTAATTCACTATAAAACGTGTTACGGGCTACATCAGAACTTAGTCGTATACTATCGAGAAATTTCTCCTTATCAATCAATGAACTTCCCCATTCATATGAGTAAAGGTACATCAACATATAAAGTTCTGACATTTCTTTATCGTCCAGTTCCAAACAATCAATGATTTATGTAATGATATCCTTACGCTTCTGACTATAGCTCCACCCACCAAATTCAGCAATAATAAATCTCAGTATTTCAAGTAAAGTGTCCTTATCATTTTGATAATTCTTAAAGAATCCACAGATATCTTGTACATCTCGCTCAATTAAATCATGTGTTTCAAACCATTTCTTTGCCTCTTCTGGCGTTAAAGCTTCAAAACGTGTTTGATTGTATTCAAAACCATTAACTGCTTTCTTATCTTCTTTGTTTTCTATATCGTTGGCTTTCTTTATATGAAAATATTCTATATATTGTGAAACATCGAATCCTGCTGACTCAACTGTTAATAAAAATTCTTTAATACTTCCATCTTTCCACGAATCGTTGTCTGGCCAAGGACTATCAAGGATATTGAATCTTGAAACAATATTTACAACAAGTTCATTCATACGGCATTTAATTAGTAATTCTTTACCATCGTCTGATCCTGTGTATATCTGCTCTAGTGTTCTGAATACTGATGTAGCTGCGTCAATTATTCTTGGACTTGTATCATTTGGAAGCGACTCAATCAATCCAATTACAATATCCAAAAAGCTCAAATCATTACAATACTTTTCTATAGCAGAACGCAACATATCCTCCACAACCCAGCTTTTTCCAAACTTGACTTGCAACCCAGACAAGAATGCAAGCGCATACCTCGGTTCTGTCTTGAGCAATTTATCAAACCAACGGTTTAGGAAGTGATTTGTTTCTCTTCCATCAGTATGACTCCAAAGAGCTATTGTCATTTTTGTTATTGTATCACGTTCCTCTTCTGAATTTCCTGCAACAGCTTCAAAAAAAATGTTATAAGAATCCATAATCTGCAACAGAATAATATCCTTGTGATATCCATATGCAACAAGATAACGTGTACACATATCAAAATACTCTAAAGCCTCTGACTGATTATATTTTGAAATAAGACTCACAAAGCGTAGCTTTGCAGCAGCTATAGAATCATATGCTTCATTTTTTTCTATTTTCTCTTGAGTCCTTAATAAATAAGGTTTTACGATTTCATAATTATCAATAGTCAAAAAATGAGATATTAACCCAAAAAATTCAGCATCAGTTAATGGACCTCCCATGCTATGATCCAAACTTGTTCCAGTTTCATCATCAAGTCGTTCGAGAATACCTAATGCTTTCTCCAAATCCTCTACTGTCCCATTTTGAACAATCAGTTCTACCGCCCGTTCATATGATCTTGTTAACTCATTCTGAAGAAAATACAAATCACAAGTACGTGGCTCTCCCTTGAAAACTTCTGTATCCTGCAACAATAGTTCCAAATTAGTAATCGCTGATTTACAGATTGTTTCAGAATCCATTTGTGCTGTATGTGCACACAATTCTGCCATCTTGACAGAATAGATTATCCAATTATAAAACCAATTAATATTTTCACAATCTGCACAAACTGTCTCTATAACTTTCCTATTCCCTTGTTTAGCGAGATAATATATTTGTGAGAATAATTCTTTGAAAATTCTTATATCTTTTTCTCCTGGAATTCTCAATGTTTTTATTTTTTTCCAATTTTCAATTGCAACCTCAAAGGAAACTTCACTTTGTGGATAATATCCAATCTCGATATATGAAAGATAATTTTTCCAATGAATAAGTTGTTGTTCTTCTGCAATTGAAGCAATTTCATCAAATTCTATATAATCCAATAGCTCATCATATGCAATCTCAATACATTGGTTTCTTATTGAAAAATCTTCTTTCTCTATTGCATTCATAAGCTTAGGAATAATACTAACTCCCTGTTCATCGAGATAATATCTATAATAATATTTATGCTCCTCAATGTTGTACTGTTTAGTCTCTGTATCTAAATACAGTTCCCACCAAGGTGTCTTACCAGCTTTCGAAGAAATATAACACGCAATTCGGCCTGTATTCATATTAAAGGTTGGTTTTCCATCAATCTGCATTAACTGATTTAGTTTAGAAGCACCCTTTATATCACATATTGCTTGGAAGTATTCTTCTCCAGTACTTTCGAATTCGTTCATATCATCGAGCATCGCCAACAACTCACCTGCCGTTACTAACGCAACTAAATTTCTAGCTCTACCCGCGCTTCGAATAATATAATTTAGGTTCATTCTTATAAGTTTTCGAGAATAACCCTCTGAGACTGATTTAAGAACAAATTTTTTTCAATCAATTCAATATTTTCATCATCCCTCTTGATTTTATATAGCAATTCAGTAAGGTAATAAAATGACTTATCGAATTCAAAAAACGGTTTCTTCTTCAACCAATCAACAAGAATACCATAGACATTTCTCTCTAAATCAACATTTTTATCTTTTAATGAAGCTAAAACAAATCTGCGGAAACTCTCATGATAAATTGAAAAACCACCACTTAGTATATTTTCTATCAATAATGGATGAAGCACTGATATATCTTGTTCTACAAATTCTCCATCTCCAGTAATTTCCATTAAATCATCTAAACTAAGATAGAAATCTGCTCCACAAAGTGCGTTAACCGTGCGGTTGTTATGAACTTTTGTATATAGATAGGAATAATACTTAGACAGATTGATATCATAATCAGGTATTTCGTCTATTGATTCTTTATTTACATCCACGCTTCGTAATTGACGCAAGATATAATTAAGATATAGCGCATTTCCTTGAGATTTCTTAAGCAGATATGCACTTATTGATGAAATATCATCTTCTTTAATAGTATCATCGTTAATCTGAAAAGTCGCCATCAAAGATTTTGTTTGTTCAATTCCCCATGGCTCAATCTCAAATACAGTGTAGTTTTTGCTCTTAAATTCCTCCATTTCATCTATTGGCTGTGATGATATTATCACATAGCAATTATCAGGAAAATGTATTTCTAACAGTTCAGAAATAATTTCAGTTTCAGAACGCGAAATAAGATCTTTATGTAACTCATATTCTCTGGATATATGATCAAGACCATCTACTACTAAATAGAACTCTTCGTCAATAAAACAAAGTAGATTTTCAAGCTCTGCTTTATCAGCACCAAGGATTGTATTTTTATGCTCAACTAATTCTGGACATTGCTCCATAATCTGTGAAACTAGATTTCCATATAAGGAAGCGATACGTATTCTGTCAAGACTATTTGAATCTTGTAACGACTGGAAACAATTATAATGTATAACCTTACTATCTTCGCTTTTAAGTTTATCTATATATTCATCGACAAGCCAGGACTTTCCAGATCCAGGATTACCAGTAATGATAACACGTTTTGAATCACGAATCACGCTATGTAATCTTTCAATCTCATCACCAAGTATAATTTGATGTGTTGAATCCACTGGAAATCTTTGATTAAATTTCCCGTAATCCATAATTAATCCAAGTCGCCCCACTAATATATTCGTATAAAGCCTGTTCCCCATCGCTCTTGAGTGCTTCACTTCTGTTGCAAGTTTATAAATAACATCCTCTACGTTGAGAGCATCATTTGGATATATTCCTACCCCCAATTTCTCAACTTGCCGAATAATTACATTTTCTAGGGTACCAGGATTCTTTAAATCAAGACTTGCTTTAGGCATTTCTAATATAATTGCAAGTTCATGACAAAAAGATAAAAAGTCTTCTCTATCAATAATTCCTGATTTAATCGCCGTATTAAACTTTCTCCATGTTTTTGGTGGTAATTTTTCTACAGGCCAAAACAACTCGCCATCAAACGAATATGCAGCAACCGAAAAAGGAAGAGTTTGTTCTTGAATAGGCTTCAAAAACTCTGCAATTGGATCATCATCAGTAGGCCTGTTCCACGCAAGACATAACTTTATCTGAGTATCATTTTCGGATTCTTTTCTTATTTTCCAAGAAGTGAAAAGATCGCATAACGCAGTATCATGTCCATTGCCATTTGAAAAGTCGTCTTTAGTAAGTTTATGGGAGTTTTCATCATCAGAATACTTAATCTGAAATTCGGTATTACCATTAGGCGTCTTCACTTTTAAATCGTCAAATTTATCGTCACTGAAATCCTTACGATCAATAATCAGTTCAGCATCTGTCTGGTGAAGCATCAGTTTTAGGATTATTGAAACAGTAAAATAATCCTGATATTCATATCCTTCATGGATTGGACTTTGCATTTAATAACCTCCTTACATCAACGTTAAATGAATCAACTTATTAATTCTTTCCCTATCATCAAATCATAATTTTCTTTATGATTGCATAGTAAGTGAAACCCTAAGATGACTCACCACCAATAATTTTCACAAATTCCAGTTTATCTATATATTAAATTATAACATATATAAAATAATAATTTTCATCAATAGACATTTTTATAAAATAAAAGATATAGGCCCACATCAATCTGCACATCCAGCCTCAAGCGACTAGAAACCCATATCTATTATAGTATAGTTCTTTTACAAGTAAAATATATCATATTTTTTTGAAATGCAATATTTTATACTTGAATAATAATGATTTTTTGAATCTAAATAAGATAATCTTATGACACTACATAAATTATCAACAAATTGAATACCTGGCTCATCAAAAGAATTTCTTGATTGAATACTTATTACATTTGGATGTTTAGATATCGATTCAATAATTTTCTGTTCAAAATCAATTTTATTAAATGAATCAAATATAATATCAATATATATTCTTTAATAAAAGATACAATATTATTCAATAAATATATGTATTGTTCTTCTTTCATTTTTTGATTGAAAAAACCTTCTTTTTTACATAACAAGAATAAATAATTTGATTATCAATTTGTAAAATTTCTTTAAGCATTTTTACTTTTATTCTCTGAAACTCTCTATCAAGAATCGTAGATTTAAATTCATTAAATATTTTTTTTTAATTTTTGGTTTTAATTTCATAGTATTAACTTTCTTCTTAAATTGTTTATAAGCCATATCAATACTCTTTTTTTGAAGGAACAAGCAATCCAGTAACAATAAAATAATAATCATTTTTAGTTTCATCCACATATAAAATCATCTTGTTACCTTCTCGTGAAAATAATTATATAATATTTCCAAAACTATTAAAACATTTTTCTAGATTAATTTAACATTGTCAATTTCTTGCATTATAAAGTTTTCTGAATCGTTATCAAAAGTTGTGGGTTGATTACACACAAAACTTAAAAGTCATTTCATATAAAAACTTATTGAGACTTCAACAGACCTATAAATTCATATACAAAATAGACAAATCGTTGTTATTAAAGAAGCATGCAAATAATTTAAACTATAAGACATATGAAAAATCATCCAGACACTTTATCTTGCAGTAATTTAGAATCATTCATTTGTTCTAGAGATATCATTTGTTTTCTAGCAAGTTTTCTTAATTCCTTCATTCTTTCTTTTTGGGAAATTCCTTTTTCTATTAAGATAGCATTATAGCTTTCCATATTTGCTAAAACTAACAACTCATTAATTGAAGCATAATCTCTAATATTACCTGTTAATTTTGGATTTTCAGTTCTCCATTGTTTTGCTGTTTTGTTAAATAAAGCCACATTTAAAAGATCAGCTTCATTTGCATACTTATAATTCAATTGTTCATTTGTTAAATCTTTTAATAGAAATGTCTTGATTGCATCTGTATGAATTCTATAATTAATTTTAGATATTTCCCTATGCACATTCCAAGATAAAGAGAACTTAGAATTTTCAGTTAATTTCAAACGATTATAATCTTTAATAATATAAAGTTTAAACTCTGCAGAAATCCACGATGCAAATTCAAAAGCTATATCACTATGTGCAAAAGTTCCTCCATATCTTCCTGATTTTGAAATAATTCCTATCGCATTAACTCCATTAATCCATTTTTGTGGAGACATTGTAAAAGCATTAGCACCTGCTTCATTTTTAAACCCGTCGAATTCGACGGGTTTAAAATCAGGATTATTAAGAGTTTCCCATAGACCCAAAAATTCAATTGTATCTCTATTTCTCATCCAATTTCTAATAACTTCATTTGGTTCATCACTTTTATATCTAGCAATATCTGTTAAACTTATATAATCATTAACAAAATCATTTGTAAACACTTGTATAGATACACCTTTAGCTTCAATAATTCCCTTTGTTTTTACCATAATTTATCCTCCACACATATTTTGAAATAAATAAAGAGGAATAAATTATTTAATGCATATTCTTATCACATACAAAAAAATCCATTCCTCATTTTCGACACATTTATTATACCATAAATATCAATAATAATCATTAATAAGTGACTTATTCTTTTTTGACTAACGAGGATTTCTTGATAATTAATTCTTATTATTTTTGTATTTCATCTACATCTATATTATTTAAATTAAATAATATATTTAATTAGATTTCCTAAGACGATAACAGATTTCGTGGATTGCTTACACGTTGCACACAAATCTTAAAAATCATTTTCTATTAAAATCCACTGAGATTTACTAGAACTTGTTGAGACTTAAATAAACTTATAAACTCATTTAGAAAACAGACAAACCATTTCTATCGAAGAAGCTTGTAAATAATTACAACTTTTAATAGAAATAGAAAAAGTCTTGATTTAATCAAGATTTTTTTGTTTTTATAATTTTCAAAAAACAAAAAAGCGATTCCTCGCCCTTTTTATTTCATCAATCTTTTTTTTGCAATTAATTTTTCTGCTTGTTTAGTTGTATAATACTTTTCTTTAGCAACTTTATATTCTTCTTTAATACTATCTTTATTAAAATATTGAAAATTTAATTCTGTTTCAAAAGCATCTTTCAAAATCTTCATAAGGTATTGTGGCTCATCATAAGTTGCCATGACCAAACTATCTCTTACATAAGCAGGATGTTCTTTTAAAAGTCCCGCATTAAACTCTATTCCTTGACTCAACAAAATTCTTTTAATAAATGTTGTACATGTTCTTGTATTTCCTTCTCGATAAGCATGTATTTCCCATATCCCTACCAACAAATCAAATGTTGATTTTAATGCAACATCTTTATCTTTCCAATCAAATTGACTTGCTTTATTTAAAAATTCTTCTAATCGTTTTGATGTTAGAATAAAAACTGTACCAGGTAAATGGAAGAATTAGCAGTCATGTGGTACAATGTCATGAGTTGATTA
>ERZ808049.494-NODE-494-length-19183-cov-10.379410_pt1 | contig 19183 bp, 22 predicted proteins | sample MGYA00380198_ERZ808049 | MGnify/ENA primary metagenome ERZ808049 (study PRJEB31490, sample SAMN06133414) | mouse gut metagenome | isolation source: Z2_2 | host: mice | place: China: Chengdu | collected 2015-05 ...
TTCTTAACATTTTGGATTCAGCAGTATCTCTGGAAAGAAGATATTTAAAGAAAAGATCATTATTAAATTTAACTAAACTATTTTGATAATTAATTACTTCACTCATACAATAATCCTCCTATTATTTTATACAAAATAATCAGGAGGATTACTTTAAAAAATTAGATGTTACTAAAAAATACTATTATAAGATATATTCTATAAACTTATTTATCAGTAAATTATAAAAACACAATTTTTAAATATCTAAGTTTAACTGTAAGCAGCAGTAATTTTTTTAATATATACCTACCTTAATTTAAAATACTTGATTTTATAAGTACTTTGATTTCATACGTTTATCCTATAATCAACCTAACATAATAACAACTGTAGAGCCTGCCTCAACATATTCGCCAACTCTTGGTAATTGATCAATTACTTTATTCCCTTCACCAATAAATTTAAATTTTAATTCCGGATTACTTACTTCCTTTTTACTTTTACCAATATAATTTTCTATTTTAACACTCTTAGTATCCATAAATGTATAAGCTTTTTGTCTTTGTGATGATACTTTTTCAACCCCCATACTTGGCAAAATATCTACTAGCATTTTTCTAGCAATAGGAGCAACAGTAGTACCACCATATTGAACACAATTTTTAGGATTATCCATTGCCACATATAAAACTATCTTAGGATCATCGATTGGAGCAATCCCAATAAATGATAAGATATAACCACCATCTACATAACTTCCGTTTACTGCCTTTTGAGCAGTTCCTGTTTTTCCACCAATACGATATCCATCAATATAAGCATTTTTACCACCGCCATCAGTTACTACTGTTTCTAAAGCATCACGAACTTTTTTTGAAGTATCCTCACTGATTACTCTTCGTAATGCTTCAGGCTTTTTTTCATAAATAATATCATTACTGTAGTTATCTATTATTTTATCAACTAAATATGGTTTATATAATGTTCCACCATTTACACAGGCACATACCGCTCTAACTAACTGCATAGGAGTTACAGAAATTCCTTGCCCAAAAGCTACTGTTGCTTGTTCTAACTCATTAAACACATCATAATCAAACATTATCCCTTTTGATTCTCCAGGTAAATCAATTCCTGTTTTTTCTGTCAAACCAAACTTTTTTACATACTCATATAATTTATCTTTACCAAGACGTCGTCCAATTTCAACAAATCCAGGGTTAGAAGAATTTTGTAAAACTTCCCTAAATGTCTGAAGACCATGACCTCCTTTTTTCCATGATTTAATTCTAGCACCGCCAACTATTTCATAACCTTTATCAAAATAAGTATCTTTATCCATATCAAATAAATTTTCATTTAATGCTGAAGAAAAAGTAATAATTTTAAAAGTTGATCCAGGTTCATAAGTTTTCCAAATAGGAATATTATGGTTATAAACATCTTTATCTGCACTTTTATAATCATTTGGATTAAAATCAGGTTTACTAGCCATAGCTAATATTTTACCTGTATTAGGATCCATTGCTAGAGCCCAAATCCCATCAGGGTTATAAGTGTCATAAGCATTATTTAATTCACGTTCAACTATATCTTGAATATCACCATCAATTGTCAATTGAAGATCAAATCCTGTTGTTGGTGCACTATAAACACTTGGATATAAAGTTAGTGGATTACTTTTAGCATCCATAAAATAATCAATACTGCCATTATTACCATTTAAATATTCATCATATTTTAACTCAAGCCCTAATAATCCTTGATTATCGATTCCTACAAATCCTAGTGTTTGTCCCAAATAATTATCTTTAGGATAATATCTTTTAGTATCTTTTATTAAGTATACACCTGGTAATTTTAAACGATCAATTTTTGCAGCAACCTCGTCATCAAGCTGACGACCTTCTGGTTGAATTCTTTGAATCGATACCTTTTTACTTAATTTCTCTTGCATAACTTTAGTATCAACATTTAATATTTCTGATATTTTTTGTGCTGTCATTTCAATATCTTTAATTTGACTAGGAACAACTACCAAAGATGCTGTAGTCAAATTAGTTGCTAAAACATTATTATTACTATCTAAAATTAATCCACGATTTGCCTCAACCGGGAAACTTCGCTGCCACAATTCAACTGCTTTATTATAAATATTAACACGGTCAATAATTTGAATATATCCAATTTTTAATATTATTGAAATTACAATCAAAACCGTAATTATCTTAACCCACTTTATTTTATGTTTAGTTATCTCATATATCATCTTATCACCCATACAATATATGAAAAAAGTAAGGCTATTAGACCTTACTGTAATGTAATTATTAAAGCATCTCCACTATGCATTATACTTCCTTCTGGCAAACTTTGATTAGCAACTAAACCATTATTACCATCAATAGTAATATTTAATCCTGATAACGAACCAAATGTTAATACATCTTTACGTGACCATCCTATAAAATTAGGAATACTAATATCTGATGATTCTGTTTTAATAAAAACTCGATCATTTTTAGTTATTTTTGATTTTGCTTCTGGAAATTGTTCAATAACTGTTGAACCATTGCCTATTATCTGAACATTTAAAGTTTTAGATTCTAATTTTGCTTTTACATAATTAACACTTTGATTTATATATGAATCTAATCTATATTCTTCAGTTGAAATTTCATTATTAGAAGCATTATAAGAAGAAATCACAGATAATGCGGAAGGAACAATATTTTTAATAATATTAGCCTGATGATCAGTTGTATTATTATCTGGTCCCTGGAATACTACTATTGTAATGATTTGGGGATCCTCATATGGTGCCATACCAGCAAATGACTTTGTATAATTAGTACTTGAATAGGTTCCATTTTCACCAACCATCTGTCCTGTACCAGTTTTTCCAATTATTTGAACACCATTATCAAGTGCAAACTTTTTAGCAGTACCCATACTTTCACTTACAACACCTTTAAGTAAATCACGTATTCTTGATACTGTAGATGATGAAAAAATCTTTTCAGAATATTTTGTTTTTCCATTATATGTAACTTCATTATTTTCTTTATTAACAATTCGATCAACTAAATATGGTTCTACCATCTTACCATCATTTGCAAAAACACTATATGCTCTTAATAATTGCACCATTGTCACTGTTGACCCTTGTCCAAATCCTGTTGTTAAATAAGCTGCTCTACTTTTGTCTCTTTTGTATAACGCTACTCCTGAAGATGAATCAAATCCATCAATAATACTTGATTGAAAAAAACCTAACTTTTCATATGTTTCAATAAGTTCATCTCGATTTGTATATCCCTTTTCTAATAAGTTACAAATAGCAACATTACTAGAGCGATAAAACCCTTCATCATAAGAAATACTTCCCCAACCAGCTCCATTATTATGATCACGAATTGGTCGACTACCACCATAATCATATTTACCAGATTCATATAATGTACTACCATTATACAAACCACTTTCAATTGAACTAGCATAAACAAATGATTTAAAAACTGATCCGCATTCATAAGCTGTATCAAAAAAGAAATTTTTATAATCATTAATCTTGCGATCATTAGGATTAAATGAAGGATAATTTGATAGAGCTAAAATTTTTCCTGTTTTAGCTTCCATAATTACTGCTGAGGCTTTATTTGCCCCTGCTTCTCCAGCTTCCTTTGTTAATAAATGATCTAAATCACGTTGTAATGAACTATTTAATGTCAAATATATATCTTGACCATCAACAGCATCTTTCTGTTTTAAAACACCATTAGGCAATATAAAACCCTTAGCATCTTTTTGATATACTTTATAGCCATTTTTACCAGCCAATATTTCATCATAAATAGCTTCTAATCCCATTTCCCCAACAAGACCTTTGACACCATTTTTTTCCATATTTTTAGCATAACCAATAATATAACTACAAAAATCACCTAAAGGATAATTACGAGAATTTGCTTCTTCAAATTCTAAACCAGTTAGACCAGTTTGCTCTATTTCCTTTTTTTGATTAGCACTCAAGTTATTACCATGAGTTCCAAATTCTACCTGATATTTTCCCTCATCAATAGCCTCCTGCATTTTTTGAGCCATCGATACTGGATCCATCCCAAGAATTGGTGCTATTTTATTTGCTGTATCAGTCACATTAACTACATGGGCTTTTTTATCTCCATAACCTGGTCTTTTATCTGAAACAATAGCAATTAACTTAAACTTTTGTACATTTGATGCAACTATTTCATTATCACTTGTATATATTTCTCCTCTTGTTGCATATTCAACAGTTTCTACTTTACCTCTACTTTTAGCAAACGCCTTTATATCGCTATCACTAATTAAATGCTTGCCTGTCATACCTAAGTATACAATATTTGCAACTAAAGAAAAAATAACTAGTGCAAAGACAACATATGCTATCTTTGCACCTTTAAACTGACTCATTATTATTGCGCTCCTTCTGTAGGTGTAGAGGAAGCTACAGATTCATTACTATATGTATATCCTTTTTCACCAGCTACATCATTAAGTCGTGAAAAAGAAGCTAATTCTTGTTTTTGCATCTCTAAGCTATCAATTTCATCTCTAAGTACTTTAATATCTTTTTCTATTTTTTGTGCTTCTTGATTACAAGAGGATTCTAAAGACCTTACATATGTGATTCCAAAAATAAAAATAACCATAGAAATAATCAAAAATCTTTGTGAAAATGCTTCAAATTTTGTTTTCCTAACTCTATGTCTCATATATTACACCCTCTCAATTATTCTTAATTTTGCTGAATGTGCCCGATGATTATCTTCTAACTCTGCTTTAGAAGCTATAATTGCTTTTTTATTCACTAATCTATATTTAGGTAACAAATATTCAGGAATAACTGGCAATCCTGGTGGAACATCTTTTAATTTCGTTACATCATTAAAAGTGTACTTACATATTTTGTCTTCTAAACTATGAAAAGTAATCACTGATATTCTACCACCATCATTTAATAATTCTAACGAATCTTTTAATGCTTGATCAAACACATTTAATTCATCATTTACTGCAATTCTTAATGCCTGAAAAGTTCTTTTTGCTGGATGACCACCTTTTCTTCTAGCCGCTGCTGGAATTGCTTCTTTAATAATTTCTACTAATTCAAATGTTGTTTCAACTGGTTTATTCATTCTCGCTTGTTCAATTTTACGGGCAATCCTTTTAGCAAACTTTTCATCTGCATATTTAAATAATATTTCAACTAACTTTTCATAAGGCCAGGTATTTACAATTACATACGCATCTAATGAATTATTAATATCCATTCTCATGTCTAATTTAGCATCATGATTATAACTGAAGCCACGACTTCCAGTATCAAACTGTGGCGAAGAAACGCCTAAATCAAATAAAATACCATCTACTTTTTCTATTCCCAATTCATTTAATTTTGTTTTTATATTAACAAAGTTAGAATAAATAATAGTATAATTATCACCTATTTTATCAAGACGTTTTTTAGCTGCTATTATCGCAGTTTGATCTTGATCAAAGCAATACAAATGTCCTGTTGTAAGACGTTTTAAAATCTCACAGCTATGTCCAGCACCACCTAATGTACAATCAACATAAATTCCATCTTCTTTTACATTTAAACCTTCTACTGCTTCATTTAATAATACTGTTACATGATCAAACATTGTCTTCTCCTATAAATCAAATCCATCTAATGATTCAGAAATTTCATCAAAGTTATCTTTATTAGTATTATAGTATTCATCCCATAAAATTTGGTTCCAGATTTCAACATGATCTCCAACACCTACTATAATACATTCTTTTTCTAATTTACCTTCTAATCTTAAAACATTAGGAATATTTACTCTTCCTAATTTATCAAATTCACATTCACTAGCTCTTGAAGTGATAATTCTAACAAAGTTACGGGCATCCTTTTTTGTTTTTGGTAATGTTTGAAGTTTTTGATAATAATCATTCCAGCCTTCTTGAGTATATAATGCTAGACAACCATCAAAACCACGAGTAATGACCACACTCTCGCCACACTGTTCCCTTAATTTTGAGGGAATAATAAGACGCCCTTTGGCGTCAATATTATGTCTGAATTCACCCATGAACATTTAAATCACCCACTTTTTAACACTTAGTATCACAAATTAACACTTCGTACCACCATTATATACTTTCTAATTCATTTTGTATAGCCTTTTCTTTAAATAAGGTATTTTTGACATTTAAACAAAAAAAGAGCCAATTAACGCAAAATAACGTTAATTGGCTGTAAAAAGTGCTTTAAACACTATTTCTTATAAAACTTTTTGTCCCTTGTAAGTACCGCAATGTTTACAAACTTTATGAGACATTTTGTATTCACCACATTCTGGACATACAACTACAGCTGGTGCTGTTAGCTTATCATGAGTTCTTCTCTTATTTCTTCTTGTACTTGAAACTCTTCTAAATGGTACTGCCATCAGTATAACCTCCTATTTAATCTTTAAAATAATCTTTTAGTTTAGCTAACCTAGGATCAATGTATTCCTCGTCTTTTTCACTAGTACTGCTATCTAATATTTTCCAACCTTTTCCTTCTGATTTAATATTAGCATCTTCTTTTACTACTCGCATCGGCACTTCAAGCATAATGTTTTCAAATACCACAGGAGTAAGATCAACAATATCTTTTTTCACTTCGTGAACATCCTCAAGAGGATCAGGCTTATCAAAAGCAAACACTTCAGTCGAATTAATCTCAAAAGGATAATCAACATTCTCTAATGTCATTGCACATGGAAGAATCATCGTCCCCTTGATATTAAGATCAACATATAAACGTTTATCTTTTAAATCAAGATCTCCGGTTCCTGAGACAATAATGTCCTTCAAGTCATTAATTTGTGCATATTGGTCAAATAACTCCGAAGGAAAAGTCAATCCTTCTTCAAATTCAAATTTCCCACGATGCTTAACAATCCATTGTAAATTGTATTTCAAAATAATCACCCTTCTATAACCGCAATGACAATTATATATAAAATAATACCATAAGTCAACCTTAAAAACATTTGTTTTTATCGTTTATTTTACATCATTATCCTATACCATTTTATCAATATCACGTGGTATTTTATTAGATTTAATCATTGAAACTAATTTATCAACTTTATTTGAATTAATTGATTTATTAGTTACTTTAGCAACCGACAAAATAAAATCACGAATATCATTTTCATTATTTAAATCTTTAGATTGTAAATCATTTGCTAATTTTAAGATTTCACCCTTATTTACATTAGTTTTTTTTACAACCTTATCCAATAAAACATCTTCATCTTTCATATTATCACCACTATATAATATGAAAATATTTTAATAACGTTCCCCTTCAATCTTTAATTCTCTTTTCATTAACTGCTGAATCTCACGTTTAGGTTCATGATTATTATACAAAACATTATATATTGCATTTATAATTGGTAATTCAATATCATCATACTTTTTAGCATCTTCATAAATAACTTGACAAGTTCTAATACCTTCACATGTCTTTTTATTATTTTTCATAAATGTTCTAGCATCATTAGTTTTACCAATTTCAAGTCCCGCTTGAAAATTTCGTGAATGAACTGATGAACAGGTTACAATTAAATCGCCTACTCCAGTTAATCCAGTATATGTTTCTAATTTACCACCTTTTTTCATACCATAGCGAATCATTTCGGCTAGACCTCTAGTTATCAATGCTGCTTTTGTATTATCACCATAACCTAGACCACATAACACCCCAGCAGCAACTGCGATTACATTTTTAATTGCAACCCCATATTCAGCACCTACTTCATCAGTCAAGCGATAAACCCTAAAATAATCATTAGAAAATAACTTTTGAACATCGTGAGCAACTTTTTCATCTAAAGATACTGCACAAATCGTTGTCAACATTCTAATTACAACTTCTTCAGCATGACTAGGGCCAATTAATGAAACAACAGGATTAATCAAATTTTCATCTAAAACACTACGAATTGTATCTGACATCCTCATATTTGTTCCTAAGTCAAATCCTTTAGCAGCATTGATAACAGTCACTCTTTTCTTAATAAATGGTTTTACTTGTTGTAATGTTTCTTTAACAAATTGAGTTGGGATAGTGATTAGTAAATAGTCAATATCTCTTAGTGCTTCTTCTAAGTTATTAGTAGCCTTAATTTCATTTTCTAATATTATATCTTTAAAAAAAGCATTATTTTGATGATTGATATTGATATCATCAATTTGATTCTGATCAATTCCATACATAATAATTTGATTTTGATTATCAATCAAAACTCTACTTAAAGCAGTAGCCCAGCTACCCGTTCCTAAAACTGCAATTTTACTCATAATTACACATCCTTATATTATTGTATGTATATTATAACACCCATCTTATAAAAGCGCACGATTAATCTCTTTTACGACAAATAATATGAATCGGTGTACCTTCAAATCCAAATGAATCACGTAAACGGTTTTCTAAATATCGTTTATAACTAAAATGAAGGTATTGAGGATCATTAACAAACAAAATGAAAGTTGGTGGACAAACACTTACCTGATTAGCATAAAATATTTTTAATCGTCCACCATTAAAAGTTGTTGTTGGATTAATTGCCTGTGCATCAACTAACACATCATTTAAAACACTTGTTTGAACTCTTTTATGAGAATTCACAAATGATTCTTCAATTAATGGAAAAAGTTGTGGAACTCTTTGATGAGTTTTAGCAGATAAAAAGATAATACGAGCATAATCCAAATATTTAAATTGACTACGTAATTCCTTTTCTTTCTTTTGCATTGTCTTTTCATCTTTTTCAACAAGATCCCATTTATTAACAACAAGAATAACTCCTTTACCCGCTTCATGAGCATATCCAGCTACATGCTTATCTTGTTCTATTACTCCTCGTTCACCATCAATTACCACGACTATCACATCACTTTTTTCAATTGAAGATAATGCTCTTAAAATAGAATATTTTTCAATACTCTCATATACTTTTCCTTTTTTACGCATTCCTGCGGTATCAATTACTCGATATTTTTGACCATCTTTTTCAAAAGCTGTATCAATAGCATCACGAGTAGTTCCTTCAATATTAGAAACAATAACACGTTCTTCACCTAAAATAGCATTAGTTAAAGATGATTTTCCTACATTAGGTCTACCAATTATTGAAAAACGTATCTCATCTTCATCAAACTCTTCTTCTGTAAAATCCAGGTTTTTAATAATTTCATCTAATAAATCACCTATACCAATTCCATGACTTCCAGAAACTGGAATAGGATCTCCCATTCCCAAACTATAAAAATCATATATTTCATTAATAAATGCATTATCATCTATTTTGTTTACAGCTAATAAAATTGGTTTTTTAGTTTTTTGAAGCAGTCTTGCAACATACTCATCTTCTTGAGTAACCCCTTCTCGACCATTTACAACAAATACAATTAAATCCGCTTCCTCAATAGCAATTTCTGCCTGGATTTTGATTTGAGTCACAAAAGAAGCATCTTTAAGCTCAATTCCACCTGTATCTATTAATCTAAACTCTTTTGTCAACCATGTCGCAGTAGCATAAATACGATCACGAGTTACTCCAGCGACATCTTCAACAATAGAAATTCTCTCACCTACAATTCGATTAAAAATTGTTGATTTACCAACATTTGCTCTCCCTACGATTGCAACTACACCTGCCATTTTAACCCTCCATTTCTCTTTGTTTAGCTAATTTTAAAACTTCATTTACTACCTCATCAATACTTAAATTTGAAGTATCTAATACAATTGCATCATCAGCTTTTTTTAATGGTGATATTTTTCGATTCATATCTTGATAATCACGCTGTTCAATATCCTTTTTTATAGTTTCTAAATCAGCTGACAGCCCCCGTTTTTTATTTTCTAGAAAACGCCGTTTAGCTCGAGTTTCCACACTAGCGTTTTGATATATTTTCAATTTTGCATCAGGTAAAACTACAGTCCCAATATCTCTACCGTCTAAAATAACTCCACCCACATTTGACATCTGACGTTGCTGTTTAACTAAAAATTCTCTTACATCTTGATAACTCGAAACCAAACTTGCAGACATTGATACTTCATCTTGTCGAATCTGATCACTAACATCATGCTCATTTAAATAAACACGATTATTACTATCCATCGTAATTTTAATATTTTTTAATATTGCTGATACTGCAGTTTCGTTATTTAAATCAATATTATTTTGTAAGCAATAGTATCCAACACAACGGTACATTGCTCCTGTATCTATATATACATAGCCCAATTTTTTAGCTACAATTTTTGCAATACTGCTTTTTCCTGCAGCGCTTGGACCATCTATTGCAATTGAAATTTTTTTCATCATAACCTTCCTTTCTTGAAAAAAACTAAGGTAAACCTTAGTTTAAAAGAATAACTGGTATCCAATCATACCACATAAACCAATAAATACAACAACTAAAAAAATAATAATATAATTTAAAACATTAACAATACGTTCATTTTTCTTTTCTTCAACCACTTCAACACGACTCCCAATTTTATTTTCTTTATTTTCAGTTTGGGCAGTTGTTTCATTTTTAATCGTTTTTATATTACTATCTGCTTCTTTTTGTTGTAAAACTTTTTCAACCTCTCGTTGATCTTTTTCTTTTATTTGGCGAAGCATATCTTCTAAAGAAGCAGTTTGTTGTAATGTATCAGTTTCATTAGTTAATTTCTGATTTTCTTCTTTAGGTATTTTATTTTCAAGAATATCATTTTTTTCTTCTAAAATATCCTTTGCCTTTTTAGCATCTTCTGCTGGTGACATACTTGCTAAACGTTCCATTAACGTCATCTTCTTCTTTACTTCTTTAGCCACAACATCCTCAGGTGTTTCTACTATTTCTTCTTTATCTTGTTTTACAAAATAACCTTTAGAAAATTGTGAAGTTTCCACATTGTCAAAATTATCTATTCGTACTACTTGTTTTTCAGGCTCTCTAATTTTATTAAGAATATCCATTCTTGTATTATATTGAGCTTCTTTTCCAACACTTACTTTTGCACTGCGTAAAGCCCGATCAATCTCTTCACTACTTTCTTGACGCATTTGTTCAAATGTCTTTGCTTCTGTTAAAGTGTCTTCAATTTCTTTTTTTTCATTTGGTTTATCAAAAAGTCGATTAACGGACATTAAAAAATCATCCTCATCATCAGTATCTACTACTGCATCAATTACATCACTCATATTATCACGATTTATTCCAACTTCTTCTTTTAGTCCACTTCTTAAATCGCGATATTTGTCAATTCGTGAATTAACCACTCTAAATCACCCTTTCAACGAACATTATAACATACTTTTTAATTATTTCCTTTATAAAATATTGGAAAATATATTTATTTAGGATATAATATAATAGTACACAAAAGGAGGAAATTACAATGGCTAAAATTACAGTTAATGAATCTTGTATTGGATGTGGTGCTTGTACAGCTGTTGCACCTGATGTATTTGAAATAGGTGATGATGGTTTAGCAGTAGTAGTTAGCGAAGAAAATATTGACGGAGCTAAAGAAGCTGCTGAAAGCTGTCCAGTAGAAGCAATCGAAGTTGAATAATTAAACCAAAATGGGCTGTAACGATTAAATTAGTTTTTTAACTATTTCAAAAGTTCAGTCTTTTTTGTATCTCAAAATAATAATCCAAGATATCTTTTTTTAAAAGTAAACCAAACATATAAAGTTTGATATACATTATAATGTTTATATAATTTTTTTATTAAAAAATATAACAGAAAACGCACATTTTTGTGCGTTTTTGTGTATTTAGAAAATAACAGATTATTTATTAACTACCACATCTTTTGGTTTTTTCATAATATATTTAAAAATATTAATGCTGTTGCTTTATTTGAAGCTAATGGTATTGAGTGAACATCACATAATCTCATTAAAGCACTAATATCTGGTTCATGAGGTTGTGCTGTAAGTGGATCTCTAAAAAAGAAGACCATATCCATTTGTCCTAATGCAATTAAATTACCAATCTGCTGATCCCCACCATATGGCCCAGACAAAAAACGGGTTATATGCAAATTAGTATTTTCCATAATTTTTTTACCAGTAGTTCCTGTACCATATAATGTATGTTTAGAAAATAATTTTTCATTATCCTTAACAAAATCTATTAACTCCTTTTTCTTTTGATCATGCGCTATTAAAGCAATATTCATATTATGCCTCCTTAAACTTTGACTCAATTGGTCTTACAATATAATAAACAATAGCACAAATCATCCCCTTTATAAAGTTAAAAGGAAAATAAATTATAAAGATAGCTTGTCCATAAGGCGATAAAAAACTCAATACTTCAGGTATTGCAATATTCGTTCCATACTGTTGATTAAAAGCATTTATATCAACCGCAAAAGGAAGTTCAGTATACCAGGTTGGTTTTTGCATTAAATAAGTTGGTGTAACAAAAAAATAGTTTACTACAAATAATACAGTAGCAAAAACAAGCATAGTAATAATCATATTTACAACATATGTTAACCACTCTTTCTTTAATTTTATGTATTGAGATAAAAAATAATAAACACAACAAATCGTTAAAGAAGCAATTAACGCAGTGATTTGACCAATTGCAATCGGTCCTACTGGCCCCTTAAATAATATAGAAACCAAAAACTTACATCCACAAACAAATAACGCTGACTTAAAACCAAGCATCGAAATTGCCATTATTACAACAATTTCAGATAAATCCAAATTAAGCCACGGCGCTAAAGGATAAGGGATTTCTAATACCCCTAAAATCATCCCTAATGCTGCAAGAATTGCAGATAAAACAATTTTTCTTGTCTTAGTAATTTCCATAATAATTCTCTCCTTAAATAAAAAATATCATGAAAATACTAATCTTCATGACAAAAAATACATTTATTAATATCTAAAAAATGTCATTCTTCCATCCAGACTATTACTGTCGGTATAGGAATTTCACCTATTCAGCTTACGCTCGCGGACTTTACCGCCGGTCGGGAATATCACCCTGCCCTGAAGACTTTCTTTTCATATTAAAATATAACATATTAACAATTCTTTTTCAAACAAAAAACACCGGAATAATCCGATGTCCTATTATTATTGTTCACCTAAAGTAACTTCAACCGTTTTTTCAACACCATCACGATTTATTACTACAGACACTTTATCACCAGGCTCTTTTGCATACAATGCTGTTAAAAAGCTCTTATAAGTAGTAATTTTTTCACCATCAAATTTAACAATAATATCTCCCTCTTGAATACCAGCCTGACTAGCAGCACCTCCACTACTAACTTTAGCTACATAAAGACCATCTGTTAAATCTGTATTTATTCGATAATAACGTAATTGATAACTAGAATACCCAGATAAAGAGATACCTGAAATTCCAAATTGTGGTCTTGTTACTTTCCCTTTTTCAATAATTTGTTTAACATTCTTTATTACATCATTAATAGGTAAAGCAAATCCCATTCCTTCAACTGAAGTATCTGCTAATTTCATTGAAGTGATTCCAACTAACTCTCCAGCCATATTTACTAAAGCACCACCACTATTACCAGGATTAATAGCTGCATCAGTTTGAATAACATTCATATCCCAATCATCTTGACCATCACCATTTAAATCTACCGATACAGTACGATCAGTTCCACTAACAATTCCTTGAGTAACAGTTCCTGCATATTCAATGCCTAATGGACTTCCAATTGCTAAAACTGTTTCACCTTGATCTAATAAACTAGAATTTCCACATTTAATACCACTTAAATCAAAATCTGCTGTTAATTTTAATACTGCTATATCACTATAACTATCACTACCTAATAAAGTAGCTTTAACTGACTCTTTATTTGAAAAAACAACTTGTACATCTTGAGCTCCATCAACAACATGAGCATTAGTAATAACATATGCTGTTCTACCATCAACATGATATACAACACCACTTCCACTTCCACTCGCTGCTCCATTAGAATAAACCAATACTCCAACTACACTATCACTAACTTTTTTTATTACATCAGTAGTTGAACTTTTAACATCATAATTCACCTGCTGGACTTTTGCATTACTATTTAATGATATAGGCGAATTACTATCATTCAATCTACTAAACATAAAAACATTAGCCCCAAGTGAAACAACAACTAAGATCACTAAGATGACATGAAATAATTTAAAATTATTTTGTTTAGCAAATCTATCTCTATTTCTTTCTATTCTTGTTGTTGTTCCAAAATCTGATTGTAGTTTATCTTCCAAAGGCTTTTCATCAATTATTTCTTTTTCTTCCATTGGCTTATTTTCTTCTATTAGATTTCTTTCTTCCATTTTCAACACTCCTTTTATCTTACATATCAATCATAAATAAATAATTTGTTCAAATTATTTTTATATTGTGTGAAAAAATGGTTCACTTGTAAAAAATCTACACCTTTCTATAAAATAGGTAAAGTTACCGTAAAAACAGAACCAATCCCTGGATTACTTTCTACCTCTATAGTTCCATTATTTAATTCTACCATTCTTTTGACAATACTCAGTCCAAGACCAGTTCCCAACTTTTTACTTCTAGAACGATCCACTTGAAAAAAGCGATCAAAAATTAATGGAATATCATCCTTAGAAATCCCCAACCCCTCATCTTGAACCTTAAGCATAAAGTTTTTTTCATCACTGGATATCTTAATTGAAATAACACCCGAATTTGAATACTTTATTGCATTAGAAACTAAATTGTTAAGAATCGTCTTAACTGTAGTATAGTCAAGCATTAATTCATGAGATACTTTACTTTGATAAAATAATGATAACCGTTTATCTTTAGCAAGTGGCTCGAACAATTCTACTGTATCTTTAACCAGTGAATTTATATCAATAGGTCTTGGTGATAAATTTACTTGCGGTTGTTCTAAACGTGACAACTCCAAAATATCTTCAATAATATTTTGCATACGATAGCTTTCCTTTAAAAGTATACCCATAAATTCATCAAAAGTTTCCTTATTTTGTACACCTTCTTTTTGAAGAATTTCAACACTACCAATAATAGCGCTCATTGGTGTCTTTAATTCATGAGAAATGTCAGAAAAAAACTGTTTTTGCATTTTTTCGATTTCTTTAACTTGTGAAACATCAGTAAATAAAATTATACTGCCATCAAAAACAATTTTATCTCTAAATACCGGTGTAGTTTCTATTTGATAATAACGCTCATTAATCGCAGTAACAGTTGAAAACTTACGTTCAAATATATAACTTTGATCAACAATATTTAATAATTGACCTTTAAATATGTCTTTATAATATTTACCACGAAGATGTTTTATACTAAAAGCATCTCTAAAGCTTTGATTAGTAAAAATAATTGTTCCCTCTTTATTAACAAAAATCATTGGTAAGTTCATCGTTTTAATCAAAGAATTAAGAATTTTATGATTAAAATCTTTTTCACCTTCAACTTCACGAATCTCATTTTCTTTTTCACGACGATAAAAATCAATCTGTTGTAAGTATGAAGTATTTGTATCATACAATATATATAACATTGCCATCATAAAACCTATTATATAAAGAAATGCATATTTACTATTCCAAAATAATAAAATACTCACTACAACAAAAGAAAAAATAACTTTTTGATAATTCTTATTCATCTTTACTCACCAATTTATAACCAACCCCTCTTACTGATTGAAAACAAGCCTGACTCTCTTTTAATTTTGTTTTTAATTTAAAAACATGAATATCTACCAACCTTGTATCACCATCGTAATTAAAATTCCATATTTTCATCAATAATTCTTGTCTTGATAATACCTCTTCTTTACTATCAAGAAACATTTGTAATAAGTCATACTCTACTTTAGTAAGATTTATACGATTATCACCAACAAAAACCTCATGTTTTGTCAAATCCATCTTAATATCTAGATACTTTAAAATCCCCTTAAAATGTTTATGATAACGGCGTAAATGAGCTTCAATTCGTGCAATTAAAATATTAGCCTGAAAAGGCTTGGTTAAATAATCATCAGCCCCAGATTCTAAACCTAAGATTATATCATCCTGATCATTTCTAGCAGTTAATAAAATCATTGGCTTAATATAACCGTTATCTCGACATTCACGAATAATCTTGATTCCATCTTTATATGGCAGCATCCAATCAACCAGAATTAAATCATAATCATTTGATAAAATCCTCTGACATGCTTCTTTACCGTCATAAAGACTATCAACCTGATAGTCTTTATTTTTTAATTCATAACTCAAAATTTTATTAATTGATATATCATCTTCAATTATTAATATCTTATTCATTTTTGCCATCATACCTTTCAATAATTCTTTGAACAACAGGATGCCTTACTACATCCATTGCAGATAAATGAATAAATGAAACCCCTTTAACTCCATTTAAGATTTTTAAGGCTTTAACAAGTCCTGATTCCATTCCACGTGGTAAATCAATTTGAGTAATATCTCCTGTTATAATCATTTTTGAATTAAAACCTAATCGTGTTAAAAACATTTTCATTTGATTATCAGTTGTATTTTGAGCTTCATCCAAAATAACATAAGCATCCTCTAAAGTACGACCTCGCATATAAGCAAGTGGAGCAATTTCAATCACACCTTTTTCAATATAACGTTCAGTTTGTTCTACACCTAACATATCATGCAACGCATCATATAGTGGTCTTAAATAAGGATCAACTTTTTCTTTTAAATCTCCAGGTAAAAATCCAAGATTTTCCCCTGCTTCAACTGCTGGTCGAGTAAGAATGATTTTTTTAACAATATTATTTTTTAAAGCATCAACCGCAAAAACTACTGCTAAATATGTCTTACCAGTTCCTGCTGGTCCAATCCCAAAAACAACATCATTATTTTTCAAAGCAAAATAGTATTCCTTTTGCCCTATTGTTTTAGGATAAATCATTTTACCACTAGCTGTTTTAGTAATTCTAACACTATATAATTCATTAATTCTACTTAACTTATCTTCTTTAGCTAGTTTCAAAGCATAAACTACATCTCTACGTGTAATACTGACACCTTTAGAAACAAGCCCTAACAATGCTGCAATTACTTTTTTCGCTTCTTTAAATTTATCATTGTTTTCCCCAATCAAACTGAGCTCATCACCCCGAAGTGAGATTTCAACATTCAATGCTTCTTCAATCATTTTAAAGTTTTCATCATGATTGCCACAAATATTATTTAATTGAGCTACACTATATTCTTCTAATTTAACTTGTTCTGTCATTTAATTCTCCTCTTTTGTTGCAATATCTTCAATTAAAATATACTGCATTTTTAATACTCTCTTGTCACCAATTATACCATAAGATAAAACTTTTTCTCTATCTATTTTGTCGATTGTACCTAGTTTACTACGAATCGAATATAATAGATAACTAAACGCTTCTCCATCATCCATTTTCTTCTTACTTATACTAGCTTCATAATCAATATAAGTATAGGCTTTAATAACCCCCTGTGTTTCTATGATTTTATCAACTTCACTAGTCGAAGTAATTGTATTTGAGACTAATAGATCTCCTTTTTTTACATAATCATTAACTTTGACCATAATATTACCACTACTAACATCAATATTTTGTATTACTCCATCTTTACTAGCATAAATATTTTCAAAACTTTTTTTAACTTTTTTAGCTCCTACACTATTAGTATATTTAATAAATAGGACACTGCCCTCTTGATAAATATTTAGATAATCTATTTTTCCCTTAAATTTTTCCTTCATATCATCATAAATATCATTTAATTGTTCATAAGAACGTTTCCTATCTCCCACATTAATATGATTTTCAGCTAAAACTTCATTTACCAATCTAGTTGTCTTTGGATTATTACCAATAATTTCAACCCCAAAAATAAACTGATTACACAAAAAAACTGTTAATATAAAACTAGCCGCTCCTATCATGCCTAATTTCCGATAAAAAAGCAATAATAGGTAATATAAAATACCAATACTTTTAATAATTGTTAAATGATATTTTCTAACCAGTATTCTTTGATAAATAGGAAGATAAAATCGATATGTAAAATCATCGACTTTATTTAATTGAAATACAGTTATGTGATCTTCTTTAAATGATTTTAATAGAGTGATAATATCTTCACTGACTACTTCATATAAATCATACCCAAATTTCATAGAAATCTTAAGCAATCTATCTTTCCATGAATAATCACTTCTTGATCACTATAATATTTAATCATTAAATTTTCGCCAGTTACTCTAAGTATATTATCGCTCATCTTTATTTCAATAATATTATTTTCTAATAATAACAAACACTCATAATATTTAATCGACAAACATTTACTTTCCATATATATCATCAAATCACCTAACTAATTATATGAAACTTTTTAAACTAAATGCTTATATTTCGATTAAATTCTTTTATAAATAAAAAAGGGCTTATATAGCCCAAGTTTTTATCTTTTACCTTTGTTATTTTTTCTTGCTGCTTCAGATTTTAATTTTCTTTTCAAACCTGGTTTAACATAAAACTCTCTTTTACGAGCTTCTGCAAGGGTTCCTGTTCTAGAAACTTGTCTCTTAAAACGACGTAAAGCATCATCTAAAGATTCATTTTCTCTTACTACAGTTTTTGCCATCGAACTATTCCCCCCTTTAACTCTAAAGTACGTTCCTATTATATATATTTTTTTTATTAATTGCAAGAAAAATAAAGAAAAATATGAAGTAATGTTAAAAAATAATAATATTTTACCATTTATTTAAATAATTATAGGTTTATTTCCATTTCTAATGCGTCAATTATACTTATATAATTAGTAATTTCTTTTTCAATATTTAAGTTTTGAATAATTCTTAATACATATTTATAGTATTTAAAAATTTGAGTAAAATACTTTTTGATATCTATACTTTATTAAATACTATACTTTTTTACCAACAACCTCAGCAATTTTACTGATTTGTTTCAATAACTCTTCATATCTTTCCGGTCTTAATGACTGTGGTCCATCACATAATGCTTTTTCTGGATTATTATGCACTTCTATCATCAGCCCATCTGCTCC
>ERZ808049.496-NODE-496-length-19132-cov-6.006927_pt1 | contig 19132 bp, 19 predicted proteins | sample MGYA00380198_ERZ808049 | MGnify/ENA primary metagenome ERZ808049 (study PRJEB31490, sample SAMN06133414) | mouse gut metagenome | isolation source: Z2_2 | host: mice | place: China: Chengdu | collected 2015-05 ...
TACGAAAACTTTAGGAAAAAACAAGGCTCGGGCTTGGGAAAGTCTGGGCCTTGAGCATAAAAAAAGAGGATGTGCCTATTTTGACACACCCTCAACATTCATAATCTGTAGTGCAGGAACCCTTAGCGCATTAATAAGAACGTGCGAATATCACGCGGCAGGCAGACGGCTTGCCGGTAACCATACACTTGCCCGGTTCTTTGTCGCCCGGCACGAAGGAATCGAACGGGATGCAACGGATAGTCGCCTTGGTCTCCTCCTTGATTTTCTCTTCGGTTTCAACCGTACCGTCCCAATGGGCAAGGATAAAGCCGCCTTCTTCAATCTTCTCCTTGAACTCGTCGTAGCTGTCCACCGTGGTGATGCGGCTGTTACGGTAATCCAGTGCCTTCTTGTAGATATTTGCCTGGATTTCTTCGAGCAGGTCTTTTACATACTCTTCGATGCCGTCGCACGAACGGGTCTCTTTCTCCAGCGTATCGCGGCGCATCACCTCCATCGTATTGTTCTCCAGGTCGCGGCCGCCCATAACCAAACGGACGGGAACACCCTTCACCTCGTAATCGGCAAACTTGAAGCCCGGACGTTTGTTGTCGGCATTGTCATACTTCACGGAGACACCCATCGCCTTCAGTTTGGCTACGATGCCTGCCACCTTCTCATCTATCTTGACGAGCATTTCGGCATTCTTATAAATAGGTACGATAACGACCTGTATCGGAGCCAGGTGCGGCGGAAGCACCAATCCGTTGTCATCGGAATGCGTCATGATAAGCGCTCCCATCAGACGTGTTGATACTCCCCAGGAAGTGGCCCATACATATTCCAGTTTGTTCTCCTTGTTGACGAACTGTACGTCGAAAGCCTTGGCGAAGTTCTGTCCCAGGAAGTGGGAAGTACCGCTCTGCAAAGCCTTTCCGTCCTGCATCATCGCCTCGATGGTATACGTATCGAGGGCGCCGGCAAAGCGCTCGTTGGCAGACTTCACACCCTTGATGACGGGCACAGCCATGTATTTCTCGGCAAAATCGGCATATACGTTCAGCATACGCACGGCTTCTTCTTCGGCTTCCTCGCGGGTGGCGTGCGCTGTGTGTCCTTCCTGCCAAAGGAACTCAGCCGTACGCAGGAACAGGCGGGTACGCATCTCCCAACGCATGACGTTCGCCCACTGGTTGCACAAGATAGGCAGGTCACGGTAAGAGTTTATCCAGTTCTTGTAAGTATTCCAGATGATGGTTTCCGAGGTAGGACGGATGATGAGTTCCTCTTCCAGCTTCGCAGCAGGGTCTACCACCACGCCGCCGCCATTCGGGTCGTTCATCAAGCGATGATGCGTCACCACGGCACACTCCTTGGCAAATCCTTCTACGTGTTCCGCTTCGCGGCTAAGGAACGATTTCGGGATAAGCAGCGGAAAATATGCGTTCACGTGTCCTGTCTGCTTGAACATATCGTCCAGCTGACGCTGCATCTTCTCCCAAATCGCATATCCGTAAGGTTTGATTACCATACATCCACGCACTGCCGACTGTTCTGCCAAATCGGCCTTTACCACCAACTCGTTGTACCACTGCGAATAATTCTCGCTACGTTTGGTCAGGTCTTTCAATTCTACTGCCATTCTATTTCGTTTTTAAAGTTTTCTATTCGGATTCGTTTAACAAAGTGCAAAAGTACGAATTTCCGTGCGAAAAATGCTTATTATATAATCACTATTTTTTGCAGGGCGAGCAGATGATAGATTCAGAGGTTGGCGATGTCGCGGAAAGTCGGTATGACTGGAAATCTGATAGAGGGCGAGGTGGAATCCTAAGATAGATTTTCACTTTTGAGGGTTGAATGTGTCAGATATTTGCTTTGCCACCCTGTTTATTGCTCCTTTTATATCATGCGAAGCTCCTGCAATCCCAAGAGAGGAATATGCGCCTTTGCATGATGCTATAGGGCGACCTGTGTTATAGTCTATAAAGTTGACTGTAACAATAGTCTCTTCGGGTTGCACGTTTACGCCATACTTGACTAACAATAGTTTTTCCTGCTGTACCGGTGTCATCATGTAGATTCTGGCATCGCTCACAAGTTTTAAGTGTGAGTTCTCCACAGCATCGAAAAGCTGAATCTCATACTCCATCAACTCTGCCGGAATATGGTATGTATCGTTATTAATTATAGAAGCATACTCATATCGGGACAGATTGACATTCGTTGATATTGTAGACTTCGATGTAGTACAAGCCACGAACAATATTACGGCAGCAAGTAGTGATATATATTTGAACAGATTATTCATGATTCGATACGATTATTCAAAGGCCAACGATACACGTGTATACACGCTCTCATAGCGGACTAAAATTTCGACATACGGCTTATGGCTGCTTGAATACAAAGGATAAGATATCGCTATCTGCTCCTCCTTTATTTCGATTCTGAGTTCATCGGTCCGGTTCTGATAGCCATCTGTGAAATAAGCATCTACATCCTTATCAATATTGCAGCCTTTTGGAAATGTAAATGTCACTTTTTTATTGTAGTATCCGTCATCCTGAGACGTTCCAGAGACCTGACTGTCCCATTCGGGAAGCTGTTTGATTTCGGGATAACACTCAATATAGCTGACTTTTACTCCGGTAATATCCTTGTCCTTATCGTAAATCCATGAATCAACATAAACGTTGTAGTAGTTGGTGTTTATTGGAATAGAACGGACTCCGGCAACTGCCTTAACCTTGTTGGCAAGAACAATCTGGTAGAAATTGCCGGGTGTAACCGCAACCTCTTGGGCAAGCTGCGACAGATTTGGGTTCTGATTGAAACCTCCTTTTCTACCGAGGTCGGCAATACCACAATTATACGATGTGAAGTTATTGGAAGCATTGACATAGACATCAGAACCTCCAATGGTAGTTTCACTATCTCCAATCATCATGTTTAAGGAGATTGCATTAGTCGGCATTTTCAGTTCATCGTCATCACTGCATGAAACGGCAGTGATTGCAAGAAACGAAAATAGCGTAATTAAAAATTTATTCATTTTTCTACTTACTATATTCTCGATTGACTCTATCAAGAGGTTGATTCTATAAGAAAACGTGAGCCAAATGCAAAGATATATCAGCTTCATAGTTCATCTAAATTTACTTCTATTCCTCTGCCTGCCTTTAAGTCTTCTTCTCCTTTACGAATATCATTCATGGTCTGTTCGGAAGACATGATATATTCGGTCTCCTTCAAAGAATTATATTCTTCCAAAGAAATCATTACTACTCCCATACCATTACCACGATTGATAAGTACCGTATCGCAATCGTCAATAACTGAGTCGATATAACCTTTTAGATTAGCTCTTAAATCTGTGTAATTGGCTGTTCTCATAATTTCTCCTTCTTATAGCGCAAAAATATGTACTTATTTGCGTACTTGCAAATATGATTAGTTAATTATTAAGTATGAAGAAAGGACACCAACTTAATGATGTCCCTTCCTCTCTCAATCAACAATCCACTCAGCCCAAGAACCAAGCGTATTTGCCATCAATCCCCTGTAACACATTGTTGATGCCGACACTCACTTCCGTAGCGTTTACTGCCCGTTGCAAACAGGTATCAATGTAGCTTCCCTTGTGCGATAGTCAGTTCTTGGCTAAAAGCAAAAAACCTTGAAAGCTAAATTCTTAGCTATCAAGGTTTTCTTCATGAGCGGCAAGCGAGGTTCGAACTCGTGACCCTCAGCTTGGGAAGCTGATGCCTTTTAATCCTACGGATTAAAAGTGACCAACTGAGCTACAGCCGCTTATGTCTTCTTAGCAGAAGTCCTTTCAAGTTGCGGTTTACATATTGGTTTACACGTAAACAAGATAGATTCAACAATATATTAATAATCTCTTTGCAGCATTAAACTGCATCACAAAGTTATGCAATATTATGCAACAATGCAATGATTCTTTCCTATAGTTTCGTTTTTGACTATCAGTTTTTTATCCATCTAATGATATAGTAGATTACTATATCTCATGGTTTTCTCTTTACTTAAAAAGTATTCATATATTGTATTTCCATTATATAATAGAGTGGCGGTATGAAAATCAGTAATGGATATAATAAAGCTATATCTTCTTAAGAATCTATTTACTGAAAATATGTTCCTACTATTTTGTGCTTTTTATATCTATGTGTATAGTTGCATATGTAGAACTCAAAATTTATAGTTATGAAGAAATTAGTAAAGAAACCGCTCAATTTTGAGAACAGAGAAATAATGCGAAACTATTTCTCTACTATTGGGCTTACTCCTAACCTTGTGATGAAGTCCAAGAAAAGAAGTTAATGATTAAGTGTTTTTAGAACTGAAAAAGCCAACTTATCCGTTGTTTGAAGTGCATACTTCAAATGGGTAGGTTGGCTTTTTCCGTTAAATGTTCATTTATAAGTGGTCGCTAAAGTTTCTGATTATTTTTGAGATAATCAACAAGTGCATATATAAATTCATTCTTCTCTTTTATAACTATTTCAAGACCTATTTCTTTAAAAAAATCAGTAAAAGGCATTGGCACAACCTCTCTTCTATAGTCAGTACTTTCCTTAGTTTTATTGAAATCCCCAACTTTAAATACTTCGTTGTATTTTAGGTAATTCTTCGGGAGGAAATATAGTGGTGCATATCTCCCCTTTTCGCGTCCAACAATGAAATTCTCATCTACAAATTCTGTGTAAATTTGATGGTTTTCTTTTTGACAATCCATTTTATTCTTCTATTTCTATAATGTTAGTAAAAAAAAGTTACATAGTTGCTTATCTTATAGGTATCCGCACATCCTTTGAGTACACATTGCTACAGATAACATAGCTATTCCAATTAATCTAATGTATTTATTTTATTCAACATTTAGATTGTCAACAAAATTGTCATTTGAATAGCCTTAAAATAATTAATTGATATTTAGAAATATTAAAAATTCTCATTAATATCCTTCAATCCGGTTTTCTGCTTTTGTTTTAATAGTTTAATTCCCTTTTTTCTGTATTCTTCACCGATAGCATTATGCCATTTCTCTAATTGTTTTCCCATTTTGTCTTTTTTATATTCATAGTCTTGGTAATCCGTAAAAATAGAATTGTCATCTTTGTTTGTGGATAGTATTTCTATTCTGGTTTTTATTATTCCCGAAAATGCTTTTTGTAAGTCAGACTTTGAAATAGGGAAATATGCTGATGTAAATGATTTCTCAATATCAAAATCATTAAATACGGAGGTTAACTCTATAACAGAATTATCTATCAATTTCAGAAGCATTTTTGAATGAGATGGAAATATGCGAAACTTTTTAGTAGTTGACCATAGATACACTCTGATTGCATATTGTGTTTTTTCTCCATCTGAATATAGCTCTAAACTATATATTAGTGGAGTGATTTTGGCAGAAGACGTATAACCAGCTATATAAGCTGCATTAATGCTATTGACACTTCCCATATTACTTTTGCTTCCAATAAGAATAATTCCATTGGCATTTTTAATATAATCAATGTCATCTGCATTGGCTTTTAATGATGCCATTGTCAATAATAGTATCATTAGTGTATTTATTGCTTTCATTTCTGAATATTGTTTAGTTGATTACTTTTATGCATTACATATCAAAATAAATCTGCATTCCATTCAAACTTGCAGTATGAGAAAATTCTTTGCTCAAATTTCCGCTATTATATAAACTGCCTGCACCGATTCTTGAAATGCCTGCATTTGGAATTACAGACACCCAATTCTGTTTTCCTATTAGGTCTACTCCGTTACTATATGCTACAACAACACTTCCTCGTACTTTTATTTTTATTTGTTGCCGATTAGAAGTTACTGCCGATATAATATTTTCGTTATTTGATTGGTTCTGATAATAATTATTATTTGTTTGAACTGATTGCTGATAATCATTAGCTCTTTTTTGTTTTACGATTTCGCGTGTTTTTTCCACTCCGTATTGTTGAACCCACATTTGCACTTGTTTATTCCATGCTCCATCAGAAGTCAGTAAATCGTTATAATTACTTTGTGATATTGTAGTTGTTGAACGAGATTGATAATCAGATGTATGTACTTTGTTACTTGTCATAGCCTGAAACTCGGCATATTTTTGTTTGTTTTTAGCTTGTTGCACTGCCAGTTCTGCTTTTTGCTGTTCTACTTTTGCGGCTTTTTCTTGTTTTTCTATGGCTTTCTGTTGATTATAAGTTGCAACTCCTTGAGCTGCTGCACCCATAATCATGTTTAATCCGACAGCCATAGCTTCTCTTTTCTTCTCTCTTTGTTTATTTAGTGCTTCTGAATAAGATACATAATACTCATAGTCAAATTTTTTAAGTATTTCTTTCTCGTTTACATCATAATAATTTGCTATTTCTTTTACTTCTTCTTGTGTTGCATCAGTAGATAAATTATTTGCAATGAAAGTTTCTTTATATGGATTCTCTTTATATCCATAATATTGAAGTATGAGATTGGTAGATTCTTGTGAGTGTATATTATTTACACATAGCATAAATAATATCAATGGAATTATCTTTTTCATATTATTACCTGTTTCGATTTCTTAAATAGTCTTTGATGCTCTCTCTGAATGCAAATGAAGTTTCTTTTGATGATATTTTATTTAATGGGGTTGTAGAAGTCAAATCATTTGTTATGATATTGGAAATAACTTTTCAATTGTTTCTCTCTCCCTGATGTGCATTGCTTTCTCCATGCAAAAAGAAAACATTGGAATTTATTCTTATTGCAACAAAACATTCTTCCCATTTTCCGTTTACATAAGCGCAAACATCAATATTGCCCCATCTAATTTATAGAAATGGCATTTTTCTAACAAATCTTTTTCCATAAATGAAAATACTACCTCCCAATTTCCCGAAGAAAGCTGTTAATAAAATATAGGTGTGGGAACTTATATCATACTGACATCCACCTATGAATAATTCCATTGTGAATAATGTTGTCAATATTCACAATAAAATTCACGACTCCTGCTTTGTGTTAAAAATGTTATTTCAACTATTTATATCGTTTTTTTGCATTACGTTCGGTTTCTTTCACTCGTGCCGCCATATTTTTGAGTTTCTCACTTTGCATTGCATCCTGTAGCTCTTTAAGAGAATAACCACCACTTTTTTCTAATTCTTCCAATTCTTGTTCAAGTAGTTTTACTTTGCTTTCAAAAACACGTTTTAATTCATAAATTTCGTCTTTTGATTTCGCATTATCCAATGCTTCTATGTATTCATCAGCCAAGTTGTAGGCTTTATTTAGAGTTTTGTCAAGCTTTGATTGACAACTGCAAAAGAACAATAAAATAATAGAGCTGTAAAATAATAAACGTTTCATAACACACTAAATTACGCCAACAAATTCCCCGAAGAAAGCTGTTAATAAAATATAGGTGTGGGAACTTATATCATACTGACATCCACCTTTATAATCATTTGACAAAGATATATATTATTCTTATTATTTTCAAATATTGCACAATAAAATTTCATAATTCATATTTTGAGAGAATAGAGGTAAGATTTAATTAATAAAATAGGATTGCAGATAAATCTGACAGTTTTGTTCTCAACATATTTTAGTATCATAACCAAACAGGAACTTTTTTAAAACGGTAACTATAAGAAGATTTCTTCCCGAAAAACATCTGTAGATTTGGGAATAAATTTCTATTGTATATAATAAAGTATATGATTGCACTACCTAACCCAGTAATCAGTAAAACCTGCATCTAATCAGTATAATTTCATGACGGTATGAAAATCTGAAGTGGGCTTATAAGACAATAAATTTCAAAACTAACACTCGCAATTAGTTAGAAAGATTATAGTAATCTTTCATATATTACAGATGGATATAGCTATTCAGACTTTATAAATAGTTTCGACATCATTACAATCCGCTTTCTTGGGACTATCCGGATGTGACAAAACTTTCCATTTCTGTAAACGGTATAGTGATAACAGGAACTTCAAATTCTGTCACATTCTGACTTGTTAGAAGCTAAGACAATCATAAGTATTTAATAACTCTTCTTGCCTTAATCCCAAATATCTTTTGGTAATAGCTACACTTGAATGATTGAACAGTTCCATCAGTTTAACTAAGGCGAGTTCGGAATTGTCACTGTTCATATTATAAACCTGCCTGCCGAAAGTCTTTCTAAGCGAATGGCAACTAAAGTTCTTAATCTTTAATCGGTATTTCTTCTTCACCTCTTTAAGAATGATATTGATTCTCTGAACTGTGAAGATAGTGCCTTTCTGACTTATAAGGATAGGTGCATTGATTCCAACAGGATTTATATGCCCATAGCACTCTTTGATATGTTGCTGTAATTGTAGATTCAATCTGATAGTCCTTACCTTACTTGTCTTCTTCTCAATTACAGTAAATTCGTCAGTGCCTAATATCTGCTTCCACCTTAGAGATAGAATATCGGATATTCTTAATCCGGTGAAACACCCTAAAGCTATAAGGAGCGAGATTTTATAATTCCCGTCTTTAGCTAATTTCCTTATAAGGTTCATTGCATCAGACCATATAAGATAGTCTGCGGTTGTACTTGAATATTTAAGTGACATAATGTTCTGTTTTATAATGAAACGAATAGAAGTGAATATTAATTCTGAGTTGGATTTATCAACTCGTTGATTACTAAATAAACATTCACTAATTATCAAAGTGAATATTGTAAGGACATCCAACTTGAAAATTGAGTGTCCTTATTATATATAGGTTACAACAGTCCTTCATCTGTGAAGCTGTAATATCCTGCATCTGTAAGTATGAGGTGGTCTAAGACTGATATTCTCATAAGTCTTGCAGCTTCTTTGACCTGCTTAGTAATCTCCATATCCTGCCTACTTGGTTTCATGCTACCGCTTGGGTGATTATGGGCAAGGATAATGGCTACTGAATTGGTAAGCAATGCAGCTTGTAGAATTACTCTAACATCAGCACAAGTTTCAGTAATGCCGCCCTCTGATATGAGAGTATATCCCAAGACTTGGTTAGCTTGGTTTAGGAACAAGACTTTAAAATATTCTTTGTAACAGATAGTCCCTTTTTTATATGTAGGAAACAAGTATTTATAAGCATCCTCTGAACTATCTACTTTATGCAGTTTCTTGAATTTGGGTTTGTAAGACAGTTTCACTTCTCCTACAGTATAATCTATATCCATAATGTACAATGTTTAATAGGTTGGTAGAAATAAAAAAAGGACAACTAACTGAATAGCTGCCCTTTCCTCTCTCAATCAATAAAGCTCATTTAATCAATGAACCATTTATAGCGTTCGTCTCCATGCAAAGCCGCATTGATTCCCAAAGCCATTTCAGTAGCATTTAATGAACGGTCTAAGAATGAATCAATGTAGCTTGACTTGTTAGCACCCGTAAGCAGGTTATAGAACTTCCACATATTAAGCTCACTTCCAAAGCTGCCAAAGTTATCATCGTGAATGTATGCTTTGGCTACGCTGTTAATCTGTGTGTCTGTAAGTAACATTCTTGGCAGTGCCTTTTGATAGCCTGTTGGCAAGCATTGGTAAAGTCTCATCTTACCTATTATCTGTGCGAATTGGTGTTCACTCATGGAAGTGTCGCCTAATTGCCGCATCAGATAAAGATGCTTGGCAGGATTGTAGTTGTTGAACAATTCCAAAGCTGCACGATAGAGTTCACTTGTACTGCTCACTCTTAAATCGTCCCTGTAACCGTCTGTAAAGATGCACATATTACAACAGACCTGATTCTTGAAGCCTATTGCAAGACGGAACAATTCAGGAACTTTCTTGCTGTACAGGTTCATCTGATTATAAGCCCTCACACCTACGATAGACAAGTTCAGTTTATTTCCTCCCACCGTTTCATAAATGGTTGGAACATCAATGCTGAATGCCGCCCTTTCATAGTAGATGGTCTTGTCAGATTCCAATAGTTGGTTGGCTGGTTTGTGAATAGCTTCGGGGATTCTGCCTTTGATAATGTGGCTTACCCTTATGCCTGCCTGTCCTATGGTTTCACCACTAAAGAATGATTGTGCCGCATCCTGTATGGTTTCCACAAATGCGGCATGGTTAATGGTAAGTTCATTGTCCTTTGCGAACACAGGTGTAATGCACTCATGTTGCAGATGATGCAAGGTTACTTCCTGTGTGTTTGCTTCAATGAAATGGTTGGCAGGTCTTACAGATTCGTCCACAATGATTGTAGCTTCTTCTACATATTCACCCAAATTCATTCTCTCACGTGCCGTAATTGGCATAATTGCTAAATCTCTCATAATGACAAATATTTAATAGGTTAATATATATTTCTAAAATACTGTTGGGAGATTATATTGACTATTTTGTTTTCATAACAACCATGGGGAGGGGGAGTTTGAGGTGGTGCACCGTATAGACAGGCACTCTTATAAACATGGGGAGGGGGGAATTTTCTATTAAGTACTTTATATGACTATTTTCTTGACTTTTAGCTAAACTGAATATGGGTGATTCCCTAATTAGACAGTTTTTTTAATGTCATTGACTGTATGTGACATATTATAAAGTAGGTGCTATATAGCTCTAATTGAAGTGGAAATATTCAGAAAATCGGAATCGGGAAAATGTGTGATTGTGGGCTACTGCCATAATTCGATAGCTTATAAAAAATAACGCCCATGCCCTCAAAGGACATGAACGTTATTGATAAAAAGAAGCATTTTTGTTGTTTATAAACAGGTGGTGTCGTTTCAGAAAAATTTCGCTTTATATGCCCGGGCTTGAAAAATCTACCGCCATTGAATTAAGTTCAACAGAAGCCCACCTCTCACGTAGGCTTCTATTGTAGCTTGCTATGCAGCAGCTTTCAGGGTGTCACGTTGCATTTTGATAATCCATGAGGTCAACACCTTAACGATACAGTTCTCCTTGTCACCACATTTCTTTAATTTAGCATAGGTTACTTTCTCCGCAGGTATGCTTCTTAAAGCTTCCAGCACGGTGTCCAAATCATAGTCACCATCGTCAAGCAAGTTGTTAATGGCGCGGATTACATAGCGTTTTGCACGTTCTGCTTCTCCGAATGTTTTACCTATTCCCATAAACAATTGCTGTGCATCCTCCCAAGTTCGTCCTAATGCGATTTCCACTTTAGGCTTATTCCCCATCATCATTAGAGACACATTTTTAGGGGTTAATCGGGTTAACAAGTAGCATTCAGATACGCTTTCAGGAACATCGTTTTCCATCGCAAACTGCGCGACTTGTTTAGTTGCTTCATCGCCCGTAGCTAAAGCTGCGACAGCCACTTCTTTAATCTTATCAAAGCCTTGGCAAAGTTGGTTGGTCGTACCTACTTTTTTTGCCCAATCCTGCACGGACTCACATTCGATAATTTCAACGTCTGTGAGCACTTTATCAAAGAAGATACGGATGTTTGTACCAGGTTCAGGGCATAAAACGTACGCATTAGGAGTATCTTTAGGAATCTCATTACCGTTACAATCGTAAACCGGATAGTCATCATTCCAAAAGATTTTGGGAGACACCAAATTGTATTTCACCGGAAGACAGTTATCCTTATCTGCCAATTTCAATAGCTCTGCTTTCTTCTTTGAGACGGAAACATTGCAGTCTGTGAATCCTACAATAATCTCTTGTTGCTTACCATCAAGAATAACTTGTTTTGTTACAGGAGATTCATCTTCCGGGCATCCGCAATCTTCCACCTCAATAGATGTGCTTACAGTTGATTGCTCCTCCATGCCATTCCCTTTAGTTGGTTCTTCACTTGCCGCTTTCGCAACGTTACTTCTTTCAGATGTCATTCTTTCTTCCATACCAATTATATTAGTAGCTTCAACACTTGCTACTTCCGTAGCGTTAATAATCTCATTTGCGCTTGAGGTCGCCACCTGTTCTTTTTCAGTATTCATAACTTCTATATTTAAATTGTTATTTACTCCGTTGTCACTCACTATTGTTGGAGTGTTGTTTTTTGTTTCCATTTCTGTAAAATTTTAATAATTAAAGATTTGTTAATTTTGCCAATCGGTTACAGCCAAGGTAATGCGCACTTGCTTGTTTGTCCCTTTTGACGTTGCAAAGATATAGGGAATATATGGGGTGGATAAGGGATAAAAAAATCCCACTACTTTATCCCCCTTGTAGGGAATAGAGTAATGGGACTAGTCTATTTTTTCCTAATATTATAATAAGAACTCTGGATATATGTTACTTGTACGATTCCAGAAGTCTGATTCTTTGTATTGTTTCAAGAATGATTTCAGAATTTCATCATCAGTTAACCAAAATTCTTTCTTTGACAATTTTGTGAAATAAATAAGTCGTGAAATCAAGACTCTTTCCTTGATAGAATGCTTTGCACCTTTTTTTCGGAATATCTTAACTGATTCTTGCGTATCGAAGAACTTTAAGAACATTGTTGCGAAGTAATATATATAAAGCGAATCGCTTAAGAATTTGGAATCATCTTTCAATTTTTGATATCTTAAACAGGTCCAATCTTTTGCATTTTCTTCTTTCATTCGTTTAGCACACGTATCTGCAATAAAATGTAATGCTGTAGGATTATCAATAGCAATTACTCTTTTAACACCTTTAACACGAATTTCCATTTTAATAGTAGTGTCTAAGGTTGTTCCAATTTGACCATCGAATTTTTCTACATGAGAAGTAATTATTTCTATTAATTCTTGTAATTGGTCATAGGCTGAATCTGCTAAATCAATTCCAGATATGCAGATTGATTCGCAGAAATCGTAAGCAAATAGTAGAAGAAACCAAAATTTGTCAATGTCAAGTCCTAATTCTGTAACATATTTTTGGATTTCAGTTTGTTTTAAGTATCCTTCGTATGTGAAGTAGTTGGTTAATTTGCGGTCGTTATATCTCTTTGCAAAGATTTCCATTATAGGAGAAAGTGCACAAATTTTAGCTTTTGGGTCAGAACCCGTATTAATTTTGTCTAGCCCTATGCGTTGAGGTAAACCGTAAGAGTCTTCATATAAGCAGCACTTGCTTGTTAAGTCACAATATAGTAATATATTTCTTTCGCTATATGTAAATTCAAATTTATCTATTGGTTTCATGTTATTGTTATTGTGGTACAAAGTTAAATAGAATATCCCATCTGTATTGCTACAAATGGGATTATTTGCAGATTAAAGCAGGTTCTTCATGGCTTCATCTACCTGTTCATTATCGAAACTATCAAGATAGATTTGAGTAGTGGCTAAGTCAGAGTGCCCCAATGCTTCACTTATTAATGCAATATTTACTCCCGATTTCTTTAGGACACTTGCGAATGAGTGCCGAGCGACATAGGTTGTCAGGTTAGCTTCAACTCCAAGTTGTGCAGCAAGTAGTTTTAGATTCTTATTGACCTTTCCCAATATCTTATGTACTCTATTCTGTTTTTGTAGGGCGGTCTTGTGTATCTTGCTGTCTAAAATCGGAAATAGGTAGCCTTTACTCTCTTTTGAATATTTTTCGATTATCTGCATGGCTTCCTGCGGTATTCCTATTTTGATTAACTTTTTTGTTTTTTGGCGAATATAGTGCAATCTGCCATCCTGAATATTCTCGCTTGTCAGATTAGCCATATCCGTGAAATTGATTCCACCGCATAGATAGCTGAACACGAATATGTCTTTGCTCAACTCCATGTATTGTTGCTTTCCAATAGGCTGCACCTCGGTTGTGAATTTCAGTACGTCTGTTTTCGCAATAGCTTTCTTTTGGGTAGTGGTATCGAATTTGTTAATCTTGTAATCATCAAACGGATAATCGGACTTTCGGGCACACTTTGCTTTGATAGCTTTATTGTATGCGCTACGGAGAGTACGAAAGAGTAGGCTGATTGTAGTTTCCCTATTACCTTTGGAGCGTAGCCACTTCTCATATTTGTTAAGCCAAGCAATATCTATTTCATTAAATGGAATATCCAATTTCCCATTAGTGAAAACTTTGAGTGAATTGAATGAACCTTTATAGATAAGACGATTTCCACATTTGTCCTCACGTGTGTATTGTTCTATTAATTCGTGGTAGAACTCACTAACAGTTTTCAGTTCAAACTTAGTATTCTCATTATTGAGTAAGGTAGTGGTGGTATAGTCCTTTTGTTCAACATTCAACTCCAACATTCTCTGTTGAAGTTCTCGTTGCTTATCCAAGATAATCTTTTGGATGTATTCTTTGTTGGGGCAATTAGGTTTAGGTTTGTTTCGTGTGAAGTCCCAATATTTAGGATTGATGGATATGCCTAAACTTTGATATTTACGCTTTCCACCTTTAGATACTTGGAGCATCAATGGATTTTCACCATTGGATAATGTCTTAGACTTGTAGCAAACTACTGAAACACAAGCATTCATAATAAATTTTCGGTTTACATCTTGGTTTACATACGCCCTATGAAACCACCCGAAAACAGACTTTTCGTAACCTGCTAAAAGCAAAAAGCCTTGACAGCTAAAATCTTAACTATCAAGGCTTTCTTTATGAGCGGCAAGCGAGGTTCGAACTCGTGACCCTCAGCTTGGGAAGCTGATGCTCTACCAACTGAGCTATTGCCGCAGACTTTGTTTTCCTTTGTTCTGAAAACGCCGACAAAGATAATACAATATTTTAAAAAGCAAAAACGAAACCGCTAAAAAAATATTCCGTTCCCAGCTTTTCATTTTACTTTTAATAGGGGATATAACCTTCCCACTCATGCCAACATAGTCCGAAACAGGAACCGCCTATATACTATAATAAATAGAAGTACAGTATGCTCTCCAAAGCACTTCATGAAAAAGTTGGAAACTCTTCATAAAAAAGTTCCAAAATGTTCGCTCTAAACATTGTAAATGTTAAGCATAACTTTTGTTTCCAAGCTTGGGATGTCTGTTCCCAAGCTTGGAACAGACATCCGCAACCTTGGAACGCATATCCACAAGCTGGGAACAAACTTATTAAAGCAGATTTATCGACTTTCAGAACCTCTCCCTGCCGACCGGACAGAACACTCAAATAACGCCCGATAACTTCTTGAATGAAGAAAGCCATATACTATTCTTGCCACTCCCATGGAAATCATGTACATTTGCTTCCTGTAAACATCAAATAAGTCCATGAAACGAATCATTCTTATCACCGGTGGAGCCCGTTCGGGCAAAAGCACCTATGCGGAGAAGTTGGCACTCAGCCTCTCTCCCAACCCCGTCTACCTTGCTACGGCACGTATATGGGACGAAGAGTTCCGCAGACGGGTGGAGCATCACCGGGAAAGGCGCGGTCCGGAATGGACGAACATAGAAGAAGAGAAAGAGCTGAGCCGCTATTCGCTGCCGGGACGTGTCGTGCTGACCGACTGCATCACCCTGTGGTGCACCAACTTCTTCTTCGATCTGAACGCCGATACCGCCCAAGCCCTTGCCGCAGCCAAAGCGGAGTTCGACCGCTTTACCGCCCAAGAAGCCACTTTTATATTTGTCACAAACGAGATAGGAATGGGCGGCATGTCCGAAAACGAGCTACAACGGAAATTCACGGATATGCAAGGCTGGATGAACCAGTACATAGCCTCGCAGGCAGACGAGGTGATTCTGATGGTATCGGGGATTCCGGTCAGGATAAAAGGATAAGAGACGAGGGACGAGGAACAAGAGACGAGGGACAAGAGACAAGGAACAAGGGACAAGGGACAAGAGACGGGGAATAAAGTATAAGAGATAAATAATATAAGGTGACATAACTATTTGAATACGTAAAGAACATGATGAAAACATTTCATATCTCCCGCCCCGACGAAGCTATCCGTCCGGCATTGATGGATAAAATCAACAATCTGACCAAGCCGAAAGGTTCTTTAGGTACATTGGAAAGCCTTGCGTTGCAAATCGGACTTATCCAGCAAACACTGGCTCCTACGCTGCGGCATCCGCAAAACATCATCTTCGCTGCCGACCACGGCATTGTCGAAGAGGGTGTCAGCCTTTCGCCCAAAGAAATCACTTGGCAGCAAATCAGCAACTTCCTCCACGGGGGTGCAGGCGTCAACTTCCTGTGTCGGCAACATGGGTTTACGCTCAAGATAGTGGATGCCGGAGTAGATTACGACTTGCCCTACGAGAAAGGCATCATCAATATGAAGGTGCGCAAAAGTACCCGCAACTACCTGCACGAAGCGGCAATGACCGAAGCGGAGATGGAACTTTGCCTCGAACGGGGTGCCGAAGTGGTACGCCGTTGCCACGAAGAAGGCAGCAATGTGCTCAGCTTTGGAGAAATGGGGATAGGTAACACTTCCTCCTCGTCCTTATGGATGAGCTGTTTCACCGGCATTCCGCTGAAAGCGTGTGTCGGTGCGGGAAGCGGGCTGGACGATGCCGGTATCCGCCACAAGTACGAAGTTCTGAAACAATCGCTGGACAATTATAAAGGAGACGGTTCGCCCCGCGACATCATCCGCTACTTCGGTGGTCTGGAGATGGTCATGGCAGTGGGCGCCATGCTGCAAGCCGCCGAACTGAAGATGGTTGTCCTGATAGACGGCTTCATCATGACGAACTGCATCCTTGCCGCTTCCAAGTTGCATCCCGAAGTGTTGGATTATGCCGTCTTCGGGCATTGCGGAGACGAATGCGGACATAAACTCGTGCTTGATGTATTAAACGCCAAACCGCTGCTGCACTTAGGATTAAGGCTTGGAGAAGGGACGGGAGCCGTCTGCGCATATCCCATCGTAGACTCGGCTGTCCGTATGATGAATGAAATGGACAACTTCGCGCACGCTTCCATCACGAAATACTTCTGAGAACCCGGAACATGAGTACTGACAAACATACACCTGCCATGAACATACTGGCCGCATTTATCTTCTTCACCCGGCTGCCTTTCTGGAAAATAAAGGAAGTGCCCGCCGAATGTTTCAAACACGTAGTGCCCTACTGGCCGCTGACCGGCTGGCTGACGGGCGGCATCATGGCAGGTACGCTATGGATTGCCGGACAGATAATGCCCGTATCGCTTGCCTGGATTATCGCCATCCTCGCCCGTCTGCTTGCCACGGGCTGCCTGCACGAAGACGGACTTGCTGACTTTCTGGACGGTTTCGGCGGCGGCACTACCCGTGAGCGCACGCTCACCATCATGAAAGATTCCCACATAGGAACCTACGGTGTCATCGGACTGATAGTCTATTTCCTGCTGCTGTTGCAGATACGCAATCTTCCCCTGAACTTCCTCTGCATCCTCGTCCTGTGCGGCGACTGCTGGTCGAAGTCCTGTGCCTCCCAGCTTATCAACTTCCTGCCATACGCCCGAAAGGAAGAAGAGAGTAAAGCCAAAGTGGTGTACAACCGCATGAACGGGCGCGAATGGCTGTCCGCCGTACTCTGCGGAGTGGTGCCGATTGTGCTGCTCCTGCCGGTAAGTATGTGGGTTGCCGCCCTTTTCCCGCTGCTTACCTTCGTGCTGCTCTGCCGCCTGATGCGACGCCGCCTGCAAGGATACACGGGCGATTGCTGCGGAGCCGCCTTCCTGCTTTGCGAGTTGTCGTTCTACATAGGCAGCCTGATTCTGATTTATGTCTATGCGGGCTGCGGCATCGATTTCCTGACGGAATATGCCTCGATACCCTTTTATTTTCATTAAACCGATTAATCTGAAAAAAGATGGAAGTCATACTTATTCGCCACACCGCCGTCGATGTCCCGTCCGGCGTATGCTACGGACAGACGGATGTTCCTTTGAAGCCGACCTTCGAACAGGAAGCCGCCGCCACCCAAGAGAACCTGAGGGCCTTCATGCCCTTCGACCACGTATATACCAGCCCGCTCACACGTTGCCTGCGCCTTGCCGCTTATTGCGGCTATCCGGATGCGGAACGGGACAAGCGGATTCTTGAGATTGACTTCGGCAGTTGGGAAATGAAACCCTTCGACCGCAACGACGACCCGCGCCTGCAGGAGTGGTACGCCGATTACCTGAATGTGGCGGCCACCGGCGGCGAGTCGTTCGCCATGCAATACCAGCGCGTCAGCCGTTTTCTCAACGAACTGAAGACCAAGCCTTGGCAACGGGTAGCCGTCTTTGCCCACGGCGGTGTGTTGATTTGTGCCCAGATATACGCCGGCATCATCAAACCCGAAGAGGCATTCAGCGCGCTGACGCCATACGGGGGAATTGTCAGGATATTCCTTTGAAAGTCAAGAAGTCACCGGAAGTCAGAGAGAGTTATCACGACGTTGCGTTCTGTTAGGAATTGAAGGCCGATAGTTTTGCCGTCACGATGCGGGAGTATCTGAAAGTCCGTTCATACGTTGGGCTAAAACACGGCATCCCGCACGGTCTATTTTTCCGTTCTCCGTTTGCGGTATCGAGGTGGTCATAAAAACATGCCGGGGGCGGTGATAGGGTTCCAGCACAGCCTGCAACACGTTGTCCAGTTCTTTCCTGTCCAGCCGCCCGGCTATCAGCAAGACGAGCGCCTGCCCCAAACGGACATCGGGGACGGACGTAACGGCAAAAGGGACCGAGATAAACCGTCGCAACCTCCGTTCCACCTCCTCTGCCTGTATCTTGATTCCGCCGCTATTGATGACATTGTCTTTCCTGCCGATGACAGTAAAGCTTCCGTCGGGATAGATACGGGCTATATCATTGGTTTGCAACACGTCGTCGCACAGCAAAGGCGCCTGAATGACCAGCGTGTTTTCGGCAGACAAGGAGAGCGTTACCGAAGGAAAAGGTCTATAATGTGCGGAAGCCTCCGTTCCGTTCAGGCGACGCAACGCGATGTGCGACAAGGTTTCCGTCATGCCATACGTGGAATAGACCGCTGTAGGAAGTGCTCTTATTTCCGTCTCCAGCGCATCATCAATGGCTCCGCCACCTATAATCAGTATGTCCGTCCGCTCCAGCGCCGCCTTCTCTTCGGGAACACGCAGCGTGTTGTAAACCTGCAAGGGAACCATTGCCGCAAATCTCAAAGGTATGCCGACATCAGACAGAGGATGGCCGGAAGCAGGACGCACAATCAGATTCAGTCCCGCCACCAGCGAACGCACCACCATCATCATCGCTCCTATG
>ERZ808049.498-NODE-498-length-19040-cov-5.003533_pt1 | contig 19040 bp, 21 predicted proteins | sample MGYA00380198_ERZ808049 | MGnify/ENA primary metagenome ERZ808049 (study PRJEB31490, sample SAMN06133414) | mouse gut metagenome | isolation source: Z2_2 | host: mice | place: China: Chengdu | collected 2015-05 ...
CCCGCTATGTCCAATGTTTATGTCCATTTTTCTCAAATTTCTTTTCCTGCACGATATTCAGTTGTCAATTTTCAGTTAGAATCACATTCATTGAGATTCCGAGAAGTTATCAATTAGTATAGCACTCTTTTTTGAAATGTCAATGAATAATGTTCATTCACATGAAAATAATTAGTCAGTTACATGAAATATATACTCGTTCAAATAATAACACCTGAAATGTAAAATTACATTAGGTGATATTATGAAGATTGAAAGAGATGAACGACGATTTGATTTTCACGATATAGGACTCGCTATCAAGCGGGCGCGGGAGGCTGCTGGGATGACGCAGGAGCAACTGGCCTATATTGTTGACCGGGCTCCGCGTACCATCATGTATAACGAGAATGACGGCCAGCACCCCAGCCTCAACACCTTTTATCAGATGGTGACAATGTTTGATATATCGGTAGATCAATACTTCTATCCGTCCAAGAATAGGGGGAGCGAGTGCAGAAAGCGCATTGACGCTATGCTTAACGCCCTGGACGAAAAAGAATTAAAAATTGTAGAAGCCAAGATCCAAGCGATGAAAGCGGCTAAAGAAACGGAGGATGCGTAAAGAGAAACACGCGCCTCCGTTTTTTGCACCCTTTCCGGGGCTTGCACAAAACGGCAAGCAATTCGGGTGTGGCCACACTCCGAAATTTTTACTGGGCCGCAGGCCCGCAAAAATGCTTGTTGGGGAGCCTCCCCAAACCCGGCTCTTTGGGACAAAATGTCCCAAAGAGGTTGGCTGCGTCACCGCCGCTATCGCGTCTGTTCCTTATCAGTGCGCCCGTCCGTCAGTCCGAGCAGATGGTCGATGTTGGCCTTGACCGCCACGGCCTCCCGCATATCCCGCTGGGCCCGCCGATACTCGGCATAGAGGGCCCTTTTCCTGTCCGCCAGTTCCCGCCGCTGTTTTTTCAGCGCGTCCATTTTGGGGAGCTTTTCACCGCCTAACAATTCATTCATAGCGGCCCGGGCCGCCCGGTAGGTGGCAAGCTCCGCCTCGTGCTCGGCAAGGTACTTTTTCGAGTACCGGGCCGCCTTGTAGCCGTCAAAAACGGGCCGGGCCTTGGCATAGTCCACCACGGCCCCCATCAGCCCGGAGACTTTGGAGAGGGCGGCCTCGGTGGTCTGGAGCTCCCCGGCCAGCGCGTGGGCCCGGTCAACCGCCGCCGTGGTCTTTGCCGCCAGCGCGTCATAGTCGGTGAGATTGTTTTCCTGCAAAAACTGGAGGACGGCGGCCATCTGCTTTAGGTTGTAGACTTTCGCCCACCGTTCATAAGCCGGGCCCTTGCCCTCGGCCATGCGCTTTTGAATGTCAATGATAAGCCCCACCTGCCGGGCCGGGGGCGGCGCGTTCTTGGGGAGCTCCGGGAGGGGCCGCTCCCCGGCGATCACTGCCCGGATGTCCTCGGGGTCAAAGCCCGCGCCGAGGGTGGATGCCCGGAGCCGGGTGTACTTGTCCTGCCCCGGCGCGAGGAACGACACCACGCCGCCCCGCCCGCGCTTGACGGCAAAGCCGGACTCCTCCATCAGCCGGAGGAACGCGGCAAAGTCGGCGGGCTTTTTTTCAAGGGCCGCGATGATTGCCAGCCGCACCCGCTGCTGCGCGGAGGGCGGTTTTTCCCCTACCCACTGGCCATAGTGGAGGAAACGGCCCTTGCTGTGCTGTTTGGGATTTTGTATCACGGACAAATCATGTTCCAGACATACCCGGTCAGACAGCCGCCGGAGGGCAAAGCTGGAGCCGAGGAAATTATGGAATTTCCGGGAGCAGTCAAAGGCCGTGGAATTGAAATAGATGTGATTGTGAATGTGGCCCTTGTCGGTATGGGTGCAGACGAAAAACTGGTATTTGCCTTTCGTCCAGCGCATCGCCGTTTCAAAGCCCAGCTTGTTAGCCTCCTCCGCCGTGACCTCGCCGGGCGGGAACGCCTGCCGTATCTGGAAGAACAGAGCCCCGCGCTCCACGGGCCGGGCGGTGGCCGCTTGGTATTCGCTTTTCACCAGCAGGAACTCGGCGGCGGCTGTGGCCGGGTCGCAAAGGTGGGAGGACACGGCCCCCAGCTTTTGGGGGTTGAGCCCGTAGGCAAACCGCTCCTCCATCGTCTGGACGGCGCTCAGTCCCGCTGCCTGCTTGTAGGGCCGGATGTAGGTCGTGGCCGTGGTAGCACCTCCTCTCGCCATGAAAAAAGGCAGCAGGCAAAGCGCCCGCTGTCATATTCCATCCATATATGAATGACTCTATATTATTCTCCCTTTTCGTACTCGCTCCATGATTTCCCATATAATTGATTGCAACATACTTCCCGTAACAAATCTCTAAAACCCACTAAAAAGTTTAGATTGATGCGTCCCTCTTGTTTCTCATAAATATATCGCCAATATTCAAACGCATTTGAAATATCGTTTAACATTTCATCAAACATATTGGCATTTTGGGACTTGAACCATTCACGCAGTCCAAGCTCAACGGATAATGCAGTATTTGCATCCTTTGTTTTGAATTTTTCCCATAGTCTTTTCAAGTCATGACACTTTAGTTCTTCAACCGGGACACCGTGAAAAACCAGTAATGTTTTAAGGAATACTTCACAAGCAAAAGCGGAATTTACAATTCCCGATACAGAATGGGATTTTGTTCGGTGCTTTATATTGTTCGGCTCTATTTGGCAATATCTTGCACAATCTGCAAAAGCACACGCATGTTCAAACATTTGATGAGTAACCATTGACATATTTTCTACCATACTATACACTTCTTTCTATTTTACTTTTATTTTCATAAAAACATATTATATTTTCCTTTGCAGTGAATCATAACTTTGGGACGAAATGTCCCAAAGCATTACACCACCAATATTCGTGAACAATATAGCGGAAATTATTTTGCAATTTATATATTAAAAATGAGTTTTTCTGTATTAGGCAATTCTCCTATTTCTGCACAATGTATAATTAACTGATTAAGCAATACAGCAGATTCAGTGACAAATGAGGAAATATCCTCTTTCATCTTATTTCCATGTACTGCAGATGAACGCATATTATAGAGTTTTTTAACTTTTTTGAATACCTCATTCGCCTTTATATCATCATGACCAGCTAAGAACCGCGCAATATAAAGACTTACTCTAAAACTAACTTCAGTGCTAACATTAAATAAGGATTCAATTCCAGACCATAAAATTGCCAGTTGAACACGCGGCATTGAGTGCCATCGATAGCTTGCCAAAGCATGAACCGCCGTTCTGTAAGTATCAAATTCTATTAGTTTCATAGCAACGCAATAATAGCTGCTAAGCCATTTTTCATCAGTTTCAGAGAGATTATAACATTCCCTCAACAACGCATGAAACGCATAGTTTGTAATATTTATGTACGTTGCTTTTTCTTGCGTATTAACGGGTTTATCAGATTGTAGATTGCTCATAACTTCACAATTAAAAAGTGCTCCCAACAAGATGCAATCCCATTGTGCATTCCAAGTCGCTACTGCTAATTGTTCAGCATCAGAAGAAGTTATTCTCAGTTGGGAGGATAATGTTTCAGAACTCAAAACAGCGACAGAAAAATCAATGTCGTTTTTAATTAACTTTGAAACTATATCAAATTTCATTTTTGAATCAACAGGTATAAGTGTAACGTCTTTTCGCAAATTTATTTCGTGAGAACATGAAATGCCATTGACATATAAATACGTTTCTTTTCCTATTCCAATAATCCCCATATATTTACCTCTTCCACCGAATTGATTCAAAATCAAAGAGCATTTTTTGATTTGTTCTTTGATTAGAGATTTAGTATATCATATTCTTATCCAACAATCTACCTGTACTTTGGGACAAAATGTCCCGAAGTACGAAAAGCCGGGGAGCGGCACAGCACCGCTCCCCAGCAGGTCACAGCTCCACCAGCGCGGAAAGCTGTTTCAGCAAATCAGACAAAGGCCCCCACAAAGCGGAGTAGTCCCGTTGCAGGGCCGATATTTCCTCGGGGTAAATCTCCCCGTAGGTGTTGGCATGGATAGCCACTTGATTAAGGTTGTTTGAGCACCGCCGCTGGAGAGACACCAGCTCGCGGACGGGGGCAAGGTCAATCTGGAGCACATAGCCGCAAAGGGCCATCCTCCGCATATACGCGCCCATGTTGCGGATGCCCGCCTGGGCCATGCGTTCCCGGATAAGCGCCTGCTCTTCCTCGGACACCATCACATGAAGATGGACGGGGCGGCGGCGCTTTTTTCCGGCCATGCCTACCTGTCGCCCCGGTCGGGCGCGTTCCGTTTGGGCGCGGCGGGGGCCTGCCGTTCCCCGGCCAGTTTCCCGGCCTCCCGCAGTTGGGCGGCAATCGGGGCCTTTTCCTGCCGGGCCTGCCTGCGTTCAGCGGCGGCCCGCTGGAGCTCCACCCCACGGGCACATTCGGCCAGCCGTTCCGGGGAAACAAATTCTTTCACCACATAGCACCCAAAATCCGGGTAAAACCATGTCAGCCGCTTTCCATCAGGGACGCGGCCCTCGTCCTCCCATTTCCCCACCACCTGGGCCTGGGCATCCATCAGCCGCCGCATATCCGGGTTATCACGGGATGGCTTGAGCTCGTAATTATAGAGCTCCTTTTCCGTGAGCGGCTGGGCATAGGCCAGCTCGCCCCATGCAAGCCGGGTATCATGCTCCACCCAAATCCGGCCCTCGTAGTTTTCGATCCGGATGGGCGGGTTTTCCTTGCCATTGGGGAACGTGCCGATGTCAACGGGCCGCTGGGTAGAATAATACTTGTATTCCTGCGCTTTTTCCAAAGTTACCTCCTCTCAGATGTTAGCTTTTGGGCCGGGAAACGGGGGCCGGACATAGAAACATACCGGGCTCCCATGAACCGCGCCCGGAAAGCCTTGATACAAGCGGGTTTTCAAGCGGCAAAAGCTAACAGTCCAGCCGCCTTTTCCGCATATAGCCGCGCTGGCGTTTCCGCCGCGCATTTTCGGCACAGGCCGCCGAACAGAACGCCTTTTTCCCCTCCGGCGCAAAGAGCCGCCCGCAGACGGCGCAGGGCCGCAGGCCGGGGGCCGGGCCGTCAGTCAGCGCGGCCTCCAGCGCGGGATTTAAGGGGAGCACCGCCTCCCGGAAGTAGCGGCAGTAAGCCCCCGTCCAGCACTTCCCCAGCATATAGCACTCACAGTCCAAAGGCAAGCATCCCATTTCCCGGTCATAGTTGGCGCACCATTTCACTACAAGGGAGCGGATAGCGGCCTTTTCCTCACGGGTCAGCTCGCGCAAAATATCACCTCCCGTCCGGTTTTTTCAAAAGGCTCTGAAAGCAGGAGCCGCAGGGGATGCCGCGCCAGTAGGGACAGCCACAGCACCGGGAGCCCTCCCGGGGCTGTTCCGGGCGGGGAGCCCGGGGCCGTGGGCGGCGTTTCATTTCCCGTTCCAAAGGGTTCGATGTGAAATTCATTCTCCGTCCTCCTTTTCTTCTTCCTCATCCCACGGGGGGAGGTCGTCATACTCACCGCCGCCATAGTCCTCGCCGTATTCCACGGCCTCTTCAAAATCCTCGCTGGGAGCGGCGGCCTGCTGTTTGGGGCGGTAAATCTTGAAGTACCACCCGGCCCCGCCGCCGAGGGCCAGCACCGCCAGCACCAGCAGGAGCGTCCCCGCCCCGCCGGATTTTTCCGGCTCCGGCTCCGGCTCCGGCTCGGTAGCAGGTTCGGGCTCCGGCTCCGGGAGCGGTTCGGGGACGGCCTCCGGGGAGGGCTCCGCAAGGGCCATCAAATCGGCCACGGTGACGGCGTTCAGAAAGTACACATTTTCCGTCTCCCGCTGGCGGTCAATCACCAGATAGAACACGGACTCGTCTGACGCCATGATGGTGAAAAATTCCTTGCCGTCCTGGTCGGTGGCGTTATCCACCATCGTCCCCTGGCCGTCCGGGGTGAATGGGTTGGGCTCGGGTTCCGGCTCCGGGGTGGCCGGGGGCTCCACGGGGTCAAGCCCCTCCCACTCCGGGCCGCCCGTACCGTCCTCCCATTCCTCGCCGCCCCCGGCGTAGGCCGTGGTGGTGATGCCGCACAGCAAAAAAGCGGCGCACAGAGCCGCCGCCACTACACGATATTTTTTCAGTTTCATTCCGCGTCCTCCTTTTCCGGCCCGGCGGACTTCGGGACATTTTGTCCCAAAGCGTCCCCGGCCTTGATGCGCTGGAGCACCAGCGGGAGCTCCTCAAGGGAAATGCTCATGCCCCGCACGATGTCCACGATTTCCTCGTTCTCGGCCTCCTTGTGTTTCTGTTCCAGCTCTTTCAGCCGGGCCTGCTGGTCGCTGATTTTGGCCTTGACCTTTTCTATCTCGGCCATGATTTTTGCGCTCTTGCTTATCGCCATTGAAAACCTCCTTTTCATGGTAAACGCCCGTAGGCGTAGAAGTGGGCCTGCCAGTAGCTGCTGTTTAAGTTGGCGTAGCTGATAGGGTCGCCACAGTGTATCATCATCCCGTCCCCCACATAGATGCCACAGTGGGAGACTCCCGGGGTGTCATAGGTTCCCTTGAAGAAAACAAGGTCGCCGGGGCGCGGGGAGCCGGTGCGGGTGCAGATGTTGTAGAGCCCCTGGGCCCCCAGCCGCCCCACGTTCCAGCCGGAATGATTGACTACCCACGAAACAAAGCCGGAGCAGTCAAAGGACGTGGCCGGGGAGCTCCCGCCCCATACATAGGGATAGCCGAGGTATTTCTCGGCCTCGGAGAGCATCGCCGCGAATGTTTCATCGTCCAGATATTCCCCCGGCACTTCGTAGCCTTCCGGCGGGCTGGTGTATTTCCCCACATAGGACGAGCCGGGAAAGAGGTCGGGGCGGTTCCCCAGCGTTGCCATGTAGAGGGAATACCGGGAAACCTTTTCCTCCCCCATGATATAGATAGGAAGATGGGAAAGGTTGAAGTTATCCAGTGTCACAGTGCAGATATAATAATCGTAATATACCCGGTAGCTGTCAGTGTGGGTGTTGCCCTCCTCGTCCGTCCATGTATCCGTTTCGATGTAGTACCGCCGCTCCTTTACCACGTTCTCTGTCAGCGTGTACTGGCGGTCAAAGAGCATCCGCAACGTAGGCTGGACATCCGCCAGCGTCCACTCGCCCTCATGCCATGCGCTCAATAAGGAAATCAACACATAGGGGTCGTGCTCAATAGCGTCCAAATCAAAATGGTACTCGTCATAGTCGTGTGTGCTTTCGTAGGTATCGAGATAATGCCGGAGCTCCGCCTCCAGCGAACAATAAGCGGCCTCGGCCCCCAGCATATCCCCATCCTGGGCGGGGTAGGTGGTGGCCCCAACCGCGCCTGCGGCGGCGTTCCCCAAAGTGATAAGGGAGGACGCGCAGGACTGGAGAGATAAAACGAGCACCACGCAGGCCAGCGCGATAAGCGCCCCCACGGGATGCCGTTTCACGAAAGCCACGGCCCGCTCCGCCAGCTTTTCCGTGGCGGCGGCGGTTTTCCCGGCGGCCTTGGCCCCTTGTTTCGCGGTCTGTTTCGCCGCCTGCCGCGCTTGTTTGGCGTACTGCTTTTTCAGCTTTTGCTTGTGCCAGTAGCGGGTGACGGCGTTTTTTGCAAGCTCTGGGTTCTCCTGGGCGGCCATGCGGAACTGGTAGTCCGCCCGGGCCTTGATGTACTGCGCCTCGGCCTTATGGACAGCCCGGGCCGGGTGCTCCCGGATGCGCTTTTTCGCATACCGCGTCCCATGCCGGAGGGCGGCCTCGCCCAAAAGCTCGGAGCGGTGGGCCCCCTCGGTTCCCACGTTTTCATGCTCCACCTCATAAACCTTGCCATGCACAAAACCGTGTGCGCTCCACCCGGCGGCCCCCAGCGCCCGGCGCACCGGGCCCCTGGGTTTTGGCGGCTTTTTGCCCTCCAGCTTCTTCCGGGCCCGGTTCAGCTTGTCCTCCCGCGTCTCCATGCGGAGCTTGGACTTGCTGATTTTCTCTTGTTCGCTTTCCATGCGGAATTTCGATTTTCTGGTTTTGGGCCCCTTGGGGGACTTTGGGACATTTTGTCCCGAAGTGCCTTTGTCCCCGGCGGGCCCGGCGCTATTCGTTCCTCTGGTCATTGGCTATGTCCTCCGGGCGGGTGGTGAGCAGGTTGTAAATCTCACCCTTGGGGAAACGGTCAACAAAGGGGATGGTCACATTCCCATAGAACAGCAGGCCCTCGCCGGAATTGCTGTGGGTGATATAGGAAAGCTGGTGCTCGGAAATGCCGAGCTGTTTTGCGATAATCGCCCGGTCGCTCTGGGCCTGGGAGAGCAGGACGAGAAAATCGGTGTTATCCAGTATGTTCTCAATCTCCCGGCTGGCCAAAAGGTCGTAGGGTAGGGTAAAGGCGCCTTGCCGCCGCTGGCGGCAGGTTTCCTACACCCTCCCTCGGAACCGGACTTACTCCTCTCGAAGTATCCGGCTCCCCATTAGTAATTGACGTATTGATTAGTGTCTGTGTATTCTTTCATGGCACTTGCTGCAAACAACAAGCGTTTTTCTCCGCTTCTTTTTCATCACGGTTTCCCAATCAGAATTACCCAACTCGTTTAAGTTCCGTATAACGTGAACTTCATACAAATCGGCTTCTTTACACCCACATAATTCACAAACTCTGGCATTGAGCCGTTGTCTGATAGTGGTTTTCCAGCTAAATTTCTTTCTCTGATAAATAATGTCACTCGCTTCGCCACGCTTGCAGTCTGCGATTTTAACAGGGCGAACACGTTTAGTCCCTGCTTTAGTTTCATAAGGGACAGACCATGTTTTCCCGTCTTTATACTGGCGAATGATTTTGCGGATACTGGTTTTATGCTTATTGGCAATCGTCTTTAAGCAACTGTACTCCATGAGATAGCAGAAGTAGTCCAGCGTGTGATAATCACAAGCCAGATTGTAATAGTTGCATAATCCTCTTGCTTCGGCATTGTACTGTTCCACAATCTCGTAATCCGCAAGGTTGAGAAGTCCGGCTCTGTGTATCGGCTGAAACTCCCCGTTTTCCTGCTGGCGAATGACTTTCTTTGCAAACATGAATTTTTCAATCTTTTCCGTATGGGGAATAGACAAGGCGACTTTCATGTGCAGGGTACGGGATTTTCTCCACGTTCCGTTTTTCATTCTGTGACCTTTGACTTCCTGATTTCTGCGGACACAAATATCATAGCCAATGAAGCGGACTTTTTCGGAGCTGTGCGTTATCAGCGTCTTTTCCTCGCTTAGAGTTAATTTCAGCTCTGTGCTTAGAAATTCAGCGATTTCGGCTTTCAATTCCTCACATTCCGTTTTTGTGCCGCACACGCCTGCCAGCCAATCGTCCGCATAACGGACAAAAGTAAACTTCTTGTTGTCGGCAGGTTTGCAGGGCAGATTTCTCATAGCTTTCTTCTGCGCCCTATGTTGGTCAATCAGTTCTTGTCTTGCCGCTTCATCAGCGGTATGGTCAATCCAATAGGACAGTCTTTTTAATTCTTTGCTTGCCGCATGATATTCCGGTGTCTGATATGCAGACCTCGGTTTATCAAAGCGTTCTGCGATTTCCCGAAACTTCTTGTCCAGCTCATTCAGATAGATATTTGCAAGTATTGGAGAGCAGATACCACCCTGCGGAGAACCGCTGTAAGTGGCGTTGTACTTCCAATTCTCGATATACCCAGCTTTCAAAAACTGGCGAATGATGTTCAGAAAACGACTGTCTTTGATTTTCCTGCTCAAAATTTCAATCAGTTTTTCGTGATTGATGTTATCAAAACAACCTTGAATATCGCCCTCGATAAACCAAACCACGCCCGTGAAGTCAGAAGAAATCTGACGGAGTGCGGTATGACAGCTTTTGCCCGGTCTGAAACCGTGGGAATGACTGTCAAAGACAGGTTCATAGATAGCTTCCAAAATCATTCTGACAACTTCTTGCAGGAGTTTGTCACGGAAAGACGGGATACCCAGAGGGCGGAGTTTTCCATTTTTCTTTGGAATATACTCACGCCTTACAGGATTAGCCTTGTAGGTTCCGTCCTTTAATGACTGGATTAACTCTTTTACATAGAAGTCACTGAAACCGTCTGCGGTATCGTCGTCGATACCCTGTGTTGTTGCGCCTTTGTTTGCATAAAGTTTCTGATAGGCGGCGTAGTAAATATCTTCACGGAGTAAATATCTGTATAGCCTTGTGAATACGCCGTCTTTGTGTTCGCTGGAACACCTTTCAATACGCTCTAAAATTTCAGATGTTGGTTTCATTGAGGTTTCTCCTCCCTTTCATTCCTACATTTTAGATGTTACTAACTGGCTCCCTTCGCCATGTAAGCGGCTTTCCCGCATCCGAATTTACGGCATTCCCTGTCAATTCAGGGTTCTCAAACTACTATGGAGCCTCCGTTACCATATCCGGCAAATGAGCCGAACTTAGGCAATCCCCAGTTAGCACTGTGCATAGGTTAATGAAGATTGTCGGATATGCTTTCGGTTCTTTGTGACGTGTTCTCACGCCTGTTTCATAACGTGTTGGCAGTTGTCCCGCCGTGAAAGATGACGTGACAGCGTTATGACATGGGTTTCAGGACTTTTCCCACACCTGCAAAAAACAGGAACTGGAACCTTGCATTCGATAAACCCAATCTTATCCTCATATCTTCTTAACATTAGGAAACAGTCGCACCTAAGTCCTTTGGTGACTATTCCTTTTTCTGCCATGCGCTGTTCCCGTAAAGGATTTCTCCTTAGTCGGTAAGGCAGATTGTTTCGCACACTGCCGTGTGCGGCAGTACCTTAAACTGCTTTGCACAGCGCCCTATCTGGGCGCACTTTCACGTTCTGGGTGAGGGCCGAGGGCACACAGCCCTTTTTGCGGAGCATCTTCCACACCGCCACAAAATAGCTGGCTGTCAGCGGGTCGCGCAGGAGGATGTGGAACTCGTCAAAGTAGCACCATGTCGCCGCCCCGTTCTGGTAGTTGGTATGCACCGCCGAGGTGACAAACTCGTTGGTGACGTGCATCGCAATCTTGCGGAGGTTCTCCCCCAGCCCTTTCAGCACGATGCACACCACCCGGGAGCTCAAGTCCACGTTGGTCGGGTGGTTGAAAAGGTTAAGGGAGCCCGTACAGTAGAGCTCAAGGGCAGTCGCCACGCGCTTTGCCTCCGGCTCCGGCTGTTTCAAGAGCTCCTCGTACAAGTCCTGGAGCAAGGGCATCTTTGCGCCCTCCAGCCCCAGCGCAAGCTCCCGGTACACCAGCCGCACACAGCGGTCAATCACGGTCTTTTCGATAGGTTGCAGTCCGTCCTTGCCACCCACCACCAGCTCGCACAGCGAAAGAAGAAAATCCGCTTTCATGGAAAGGGGGCTGTCCTCGTCATTAAGCCCCATCTGAATATCCATCGGGTTGATATGGTGGGGGCTGTCCGGGGCGATCTCTATCACCTGCCCGCCCAGCCGCCGCACCAGCGGGGAATATTCCCCCATCGGGTCAACGATAACGATGCGGTCACTTGTGGCAAGAAAGACGTTTATCAATTCCCGCTTGGCGGCAAAGCTCTTGCCGGAGCCTGTGGAGCCGAGGTACATCCCATTTGCGGATTTCAGCTTTTTCCGGTCTGCCATGATGACATTGTGGGAAAGGGCGTTCATGCCGTAGTAGAGGGCCTGCCCGCCCATACGGAGCTCCCGGGTCATAAAGGGAATGAAAATCGCGGTGGAGCTGGTGGTCATGCCCCGCTGTATCTGCACCTCGTTATAGCCGAGGGCCAGCGAGGACATAAAGCCCTGTTCCTGCTGCCAGTCCAGCCGCTTTAAGGCGCAGTTGTATTTCTGCGCGATGCCGGAGACGGTGAACACGTCATTTTCCAGCCGCTGGCGGGTGGGGGCGAGGTTGATGACGGTAAACGTCAAAAGGAACATCCGCTCATTCCGGGACTGCAAATCCCCCAAGAGCTCCGCCGCGTCCTTGGAAAAGGTGATAAGGTCGGGGGGAAGAATATCCATGTCGTACCCGGCGCGGACGGCTTTTTTGTAGAGTAGGTGAAGTGCCGCCTTACTTTATCTCTAAAGCAGGTCTGCACAGCCCCCTCTCTCGAACCGTGCTTGCACCTCTCGATGCACACGGCTCTCCATTATTGTTCAATTTCAAAACTCTGATTGTGGATTTTCTTGTGACACTCATAGCAGACAACCATTGTTTTCCTGCGTTTTGCAATCATCATCACTTCCCACGGCTCTTTCCCTTTCAGGTTTTTAAGCTTGTTTACATGATGAATCTCAAACTGCCTGCTTTCGGTACAGCCACATAGCTCACAGGTCTTTGCCTTCAACCTGCTTTCAAATGTACTTCTGGTGTGTTTATGTATCATTGTCATTCCGGGAATCGTGTCGCTTGCTTCTTTGCCTTTTGCACAATCCGAATGTTTTGACAGATACAGGTGTTTCATTCCCTTTTTGGTTTCATACGGGATACACCAGCCGCCTTTTTTGTCACTGAATTTCTCCTTGATTTTCCCAATCGTGCATCTGTGCTTAAACGTAAGCGTTTTCAGGCAGCTGTATTCCATAAGGTAACTCATGTAATTCAGTTTATAGAAATTCCCTGCCAGATAATAAAAGTTACAGATGCCCCTGAGTTCCGCATCATAGGCAGATACGATTTCAAGGTCTGTGAGGCGCAATAAATCATTTCTGTGTACCGGCTCTAATTCTCCATTTTCCTTCTGCTTTACCACTCCATGCTTAAATAAGAACGGCTGTATTTTATCTCCCAGCGGAACAGCTAGCTCCATGTGGTTTGACATGGTTCTCTGTGTCGTCCCCCTGCCGTTTGGCTTTATGACATTGGAACGCCTTATGCGCATATCATAGCCTAAAAACCTTGCATAAGTATTGCTGTGCGTAATCAGCGTCTTTTCTTCGCTTAGCTCCATTTTCAGGCTGTCCCGGATAAAACAGGACAGTTTCCGCTTGATTTCTTCGCAGTCCTCCCGGCTTCCCCTGACGCCTATGATAAAATCATCTGCATACCGGACGTACCTGATTTCTTTGTCCGTCTGTGATTTACAGGGGGTTTTCAAAAGCTGGGAACGGAGTTTCTTTAATTCTTTCAGCAATCTTTCTTTTTCCGCCATGTTACCAGCTTCCTCTGCCTTTTTGATTTTCTGCTTCACTCTCGTCATTCTGCCCGACAGTCTGGAATATTCCGCTGTGATACGGCTTTTGTACGGTTTTTGAAAGCCTTTGCTCAATTCTGCCACATATAAATCCAGCTCATGCAGGTAGATATTTGCAAGAATCGGTGAAATGATGCCGCCCTGCGGACAGCCGCTGTATGTGTTGTGGTAAACAAAATCTTCCAGATAACCTGCTTTCAGAAACTTGTGTATCAGTTTCATCAGCCTTGCATCTTTGATTTTCTTCTGGATGCACCGTATCAGGACTTCATGGCTGATGTTGTCAAAACAGCCTTTTATGTCCCCTTCAATAAACCATCTTGTGCCGTTCAGGTTATACCGCGCGTAACAGAGTGCGGTATGGCAGCTTTTTCCCGGTCGGAATCCATGTGAGGTTTCCAGAAATATCGGTTCATAAACAGCTTCCAGCACCATGCGCAATACTTCCTGTACCAGCTTGTCACTAAAAGAAGGGATTCCCAATGGGCGGCGTTTGCCATTCGGTTTTTTTAGGTAGATTCTGCGTGACGGCTTTGGGCAGTAGCTTTCATCTGCCAGTGAAGCAATCAGTTTTTCAACTTTCGCTTCACTGAAACCGTCTGCCGTGTCCCTGTCCACCCCTTCGGTTGCCGCACCATTATTGGAATATAATTTCTGGTAAGCGATAAAATATAAGTCCGGTCGGAGTAAATACCGGTAGAGCCTTGTAAACACTTCTTCTTTGTTCTTTTCAGAGTTTTCCTTCATTCTCTCCAAAATTTCAATCGTTGGTTTCATTTGAGGTTTTCCTCCCTAATCAATTTTACATTTTGGCACACAATAACTGCTTCCCTTCGCCATGTGAACGGGTTTCCCGCATCTGTTTTTACAGCCTTCCCTGTCAGTTCAGGGTTCCCGGACTACTATGGAAGCTCCGTTGCCTTGCAGGATATTCAGTGTCATCTTTCTTGTCAAAGACTTGAAATTTCTCACCTTGCGGCATTACACATAGCCCTTTCGGACATTCCTGTTTAGGCAATCCCCAGTTTGCGTGAATAGTTGGTTGCAGATTGTCGGACGTGTGCTTTCGTTTCTTTACCACTGGTTCTCCAGCATGTTTCATAGCATTTGGGATAACCAGTTATACGAACAAAATATATAACTGCGCTATGCCGGAGGTTACAGACACATTACCTCCGCCCTATCGAAAAGGGAACTCGAAACTCACATTAAAAAAATACATTTTCAGCCTCATATCTGCTTAACATTGCGGTTCAGTCGCACCAAAGTGTCTTTAGGTGACTTGCCGCTTTCCTGTCATGCTATTGTTCCGTTCAGCTTTCGCCTTTCGGTTAGACAGGTTGTTTCCTGCGTTATCCTACAGGGTAGTACCAAATCTACTTCTATTCACACCCTTGCTGGGCGCACCTGCTCCTCCACTTTCATCTTGTCAATGTCCGAGATTTTCCCCTTGATGGTCTTTATCGCCTTTAACTGGTCAACGGTCTGGATGTGCATGGTGACGGTGAGCTCCGCGTCCAGCTCCAGAATTTCCCGCAAAAGGCGGTCAGAAAGCTCGGACGCCAAAATCTGGAGATAGGACGCCGCGCCCCAAAAGCCGCCCACACGAAAGAACCGGGAGCCCCTAAAGTCAAAGCCCCCGCTGGGGGTGATGAAGTCCTTTGTCCCCATCCCCGTTCTGGAAATATCCGCCCACGAAAAGCGGAACGGCTCCCGCCGCCCGGGGTGCATCTGGCCGTGTAAGAGGGCCAGCCGCTCCCGCCCGTCCAGAGAGGACGAGGGAACGCCCAGCCGGTGGAGGTTGCCCATCACGTCCGCCTCCACCCGGTCAAGCCGGGGGCGGGCGGCGGCAATCCCCTCGGCGGGCACGCCAAAGGTGATATATTTGGAGCGTTCAATGCCGTTGTTGCTCCGGGCAATCTGGCGTTTGAGCATCCCCACGAACTCGCCCCGGATGCTGTCAAAATCGTCCGCCTGGGCGGGGATGTTCACATGGTAGCGGCTGGTGGAGTGGGAGCGGCGGTTGATAAAGGAGAGCTGGACGGGGAGGGCGCTGTCGAAGTAGTTGAGGAACGAGCTCCACCCGCTGAATATCGCGGACTGATCCTCGGTGGACGCCACGGAATAGTTGATGTCCTCATATTCCACGGTCTTTGTGTAGAGCCCTCCGGGGAGCTGGCACACCCCGTCCGGGTGCATCGCCACATAGGGGATGGACTGCTGGGCGGACAACGCCGCCTTATTCTTTCTTTTGTTTTTTCGGTTTTCCATTCACTGCCTCCTTTCCCGCCTGCCCGGTAAAGGGCGCGTAGATGTTCCCGGTCTTGTAGGGCCTCACCCCGGGCCGCAGGTACTTGGCCCGGATGATGTTCTTCACCACCTTTTCCAGCGGCAGGCCGTCTTTCTCATACATCGCCAGCAGGAACGCCGGGAGCATGATGCCCAGCATCAGGAACAACGCCGCCGTGTTCCCAAACGAGCTCCGGGCCAGCAGGTAGGAGGGGACTCCCACAAGGGCCGCGCCGCCGAAACACACAAGCTGGCGTTTTGTCAGATTGAAAGCAATTTTTGTTTTGACTCGGGATAAGTCATTGGGTACATTCACATAGGGCATTTTCAAGCCTCCTTTCTTTGGGACAAAATGTCCCGAAGTCCCGCCGTAGGTTCCACCTCGTTCCCCCACACGTCCCAGCCGGGGGCCGTCTGGCGGGCGAACAGCTCCACCCGGGGCACGTCCCCCATAAGGGCCACGATTTTCTCCCGGGCCTCGTCCGGCTTTTTGCTGTGGCCCTCAATAGGGGAAATAATGAACTGGTGGACGTTGGGGGCCTTGCGTCGGGGATGCCCACGGGTCGCCAGCAGGCACACCTCCGCATTGGCCCGCGTCCAAAAGCCCAGCCCATAAAACCAGCTATCGGCTTTCTTGTTCTTTTTCAGCCAGACAAAGCCCACGGACTTATACTGAAAGCCCCACACCTTGATAAGCCGCAGGGCCTCCGGGAGTTGGGGGAACGTGGCCCATAAAAAAAGAACGCTGTCCGGGGCCGCCAAATCCGCCACGGGCAACGCGCATAATTCCTCAATCCCCATTGTGGGGTAGTGCCGCTCCGCCGCACCTTGCAGGCCCTTTTGGGCATACCGCCACGGCGGGTCGGCGTATATCACGTTATATTTACCGATAGTCACACCCCCTTTCCGCCAGCGGCCACAGCCGCCCGCGCCTGCGTGATGCGCTCCGTGGCCGGGCCGTAAAAGGCCGGGGCCGTCTCAAAGCAGATAAACTCCCGGCCCGTATTGACGGCGGCCACCGCAGTCGTGCCGGAGCCCGCGCAGATGTCCGCCACCACCTCGCCGGGGGCGGTGTAGGTCTTTATCAGATACTCGCACAGCTCCACGGGCTTTTGGGTGGGGTGGACGGTATGGGCCACGGTCTGGAATGAAAGCAGGTTCCCCGGGAACCGCCGCCCGTCCTCCGAGCCGCTGCCGGAGCGGACGAACTTTCCGTAGTTGGGGCTCTGGTCGCGCTGGGACGCAATCTTTTTGTAGGGCTTGCCCTGTTCAAACTGCGGGTTGTATAAGGGGAGCTTTTGGTAAAATACCAAAATGTTCTCCGTCTTTTTCAGCGGGGCGCGGCGGGCGTTGAGAAATCCCGTACAGCGGCTCTTATACCACACCCATTCATAGCGGAGCATGGGGAGGTTGGACGCGCCCAGCACCTTGTCATAAGGGCACTGCGCGAAGAACAGCACCGCCCCGGAGGGCTTGACCGCCCAGCGCACCGCCTCCCACAGCTCCGGGAGCGGCAAAGGCACGTCCCAATAGTTGCGGGTCGTGCCGTAGGGCGGGTCGGTCAGCAGCATATCTACCGAGTGCTCCGGGAGGGAACGCAGGCCCGCGATGCCGTCCATAAGGTAGAGCCCGGAGGGTTCCGGGTTAAGGTTTGGGACATTTTGTCCCAAAGCCGGGCTATCTGGCATCCCGTCCCTCCTTTCCCTTTGCCGGGGCGGAGCGGGCGGCATTTTTCTGCGCGGCCTCCTTTCCCGCCTTATCCATCTGCTCCCGGATGGGCGCGGGGCGCACCGCCTCGGCCCGGGCGATAAGTTTCTCAACCGCCGAATGGTACGCCTCCACCCCCGCCGCGTTCAGCCGCTCCTGGGTGGCCCGGTCATTGATACGCACCGTGGCCCGGTAGCCCGTCCTGCTGGTGGGGTCGGGTTTTGAGGGCGCACCCAAGAAAATGCCGTTCTGCCCGTTCACCACCTTGAAATCGTCCACCACCACGCCGCCGAAGTTGACGCTGGCAAAGCCTATCAGCTTGCCCTGGGGCTCAATGGGCCGCACCGATACCTCGATGGGGATAGTGGCGGCGGCAAGGTTCTGTTCCACCCGGAGGGCCACGGCCTCGTCCACGCTGATGCCCTGGTACTCGGCCAGCTCCGCGATGGGGGCCTCGAAAATCAGACGGCGCATCTCCTCCTGGGCCGCCGCCAGCTCCTCGGCGGTCTGCACCGCCGTCTGTGTGTTCGCCATAGATAAATCCTCCTTTCCGGGACGGGGGATGACCGCCCCGCCCATATAGTCATAGCCTGCCGCGTGTATCGCGGACAGTGTTTCCGCCGATACCGTCCCGCCCAAGAGCAAGTCCGTATCAGCCATGAACGCCAGCATATCCTGCTGGGTAAATTCTTCCGGGAGCTTGCCGCCCCATGCCCGGCGCATTTCACCCTCCGGGCCCAGCTTATAACGCCTCGGCATATCCGGCCTCCTTTCCCGGACTTTGGGACAAAATGTCCCGAAGTGCCGCTAAATCAGTGGGCCCCGAAGATGCTGCGGGAGATTGTCCCGGTCTTGAACAGCATGAAACAAAGGAGCACCGTATAGCCCACGGTTCCCCATATCGCGCCGATGGGGTCGCCCCCGGCGGCGATGCCCTGCACCAGCACCGCATAGATGCCGACACAGACTAAAATCAGCATCCCTTGAAAGCCCACGGCAAAAAGGGATTTTAAGTAGTTCTGGCCCATGCCGCCCACCTCCCGGTTGGAGAGGGTCGCCACGGGGATGGGCGCAAGGCTGGTCAGCAGATATATTTCAATCATTCTTCCGTACACCAGCACGAAAATGATGATGCCCAGCGCCTGCATGGTGAGCCCGATGACCGAGGACTGGAGCCACAGCCCCAAAAGCGGGCCCAAGTCCATCCCCTCCAGCGTGGTCTGGAGGTCGTTCAGCATATCCGGCGAAACCGCCGTGGAGCCCTGTATCAGCCCGGCAGAGCGGGAAATCACGCTCTGCGACACGTCAAAGACGGCCATCACGATATTGAACGTGTTGGAAAGTATCAGCACCGCGCACGCGGTCTTGAACATCCATTTGTAGAGGTTCGCCACGTCCACTTCGTGCATATTGTTTTTTTCAAGGAGCATCTGGATGAGCTCATAGGTGGCTACAAAGGTCAGCACCAGCCCGGCGATGGGTAAAATCACCGTCTCGGAAAGCTGGCGGATGAGGGAGAAAACCCCGGCGTTCCATGCCGCCGGGGTCGTCCCTACCTGCACCGCAATCTCTCCGACCTGGGCATTGACGGTATCAAAGAGCCCCTCAAGGTTCCCCATGATGCCGCCAATCAGCAGCTCTTTCAGCCAGTCCGTGAGCCAGTCGGTGAGAAAGTCCATAAGCCGCCGCCCTTAAAACAGCCCCGACAGCAGGGGGATGAGGGTCGTGCCGATGACGATAATGCCGCCGCCCGCCATGAGCTGTGTTATCCCCAATTAGTAGGAACAATACAGCTTTCTGGCGGGCGGCGGCACGTCAAGAAATATATATGGAGT
>ERZ808049.502-NODE-502-length-18867-cov-24.252262_pt1 | contig 18867 bp, 19 predicted proteins | sample MGYA00380198_ERZ808049 | MGnify/ENA primary metagenome ERZ808049 (study PRJEB31490, sample SAMN06133414) | mouse gut metagenome | isolation source: Z2_2 | host: mice | place: China: Chengdu | collected 2015-05 ...
CCAAACTTTTTCCGGCAAGAATCCCCAATTATCAAGCTGTTTTCAGAAAAGTTTGGATTTTATATAAGTTTGGATTTATGGAAAAGTGCATAACTGGCTATTCCGTCATGGATAACTGTGTTCACAGCACATGGAAAAGCAAAGTGCAGCTTTCCCACATCCTGTAAACACAGTTACCCACAACTCCATAAAACAGGCAGTTATACACTTTCCCACAATGCCTACGCCTGCGGAATCCATCTCATTCGTTCCTCTTTTATAACTTTTAGACAATATGTCCAAAAGTGAAAAGCCCTGCATATCATACACAGAGCCATTCTAATCTTTTTCCCTCTACATAGGGCATTGACTTTCCGTAAAACTGATTTTACAGAGTTATACCCGCCTTTCTTGCAAAGTCGGCTTTTTTCGCAATAATTGCCGATTGTTTTTCTTTTGAAAGGCAGTTGAATACTTCCTCATAGATGATATTATCTAACTGCATTTTCTTTGCTGTCAGATACAGTGTTGTATCGAACCATTCCTGCCAAAGAGCATCAAACAATGCTCTGCCGTCCGTGAAAGTTGCATCTTCTTCAAAGCCATGCGGCGGCTTGTAATATTTCAGCTCCACAAAGCCGTATCTGCCCGCATCAAGCACCACGATTTTCTCCATCTCGTACAGTTCCGCAAACGCATTAGCTACTTTTTGGCACTTTGCACGTTCTTCCTCTGTAATATAAACTTATTTTTCCATATTATTTTTGCCTCCATGATTTAGATATAAACCATCTCATTTTTTACTATTTCCTCTGCCAGATAGCGGATACTGTTCATCTTCTGAACCCATTCCCATTGATTTTTTGCTTTTAATTCCTCCATCACTCCTTCGACAATCTTCATCTGTTCCATGATAATATCTAACCGTTTCTCTGCCTGCTCATTCAAATCGGCAAGATATGTCCACAATTCACAAGTCAGTAATAATGCTGTGTAACGTGCTGAATGTTCCTGCTTCAGATAATCCCGATGCAGCCGACCAAAATACCCAATCGGACGGTTTTCTTCCGGCAGTTTCAAATCAGGGATATAATAATCCCCTGCCAGTATATAATCAATACCATTTTCCGTTATCCGTTCCTTTCGTTCACTCATACTTTTCCTCCTGACATACTTTCGTTTTGGTTGATTCAACCCATTATTCCCTTATATACTTTTTCAGACGTACAGAATTGTACCAGATAAAAAGAAATAAAAAAGACATGATTAGCTAAATTGTCGGCTGATCGTGTCCCTGTTCTGTTTATTTTTGTTTTGGGCAGCCAACTCTTCACGAATAAGTATGGCATATCTTTTCCGGTTTTTTGATAATTTAAACCGTAGGACTGCGACGTACCTCTTGTGTCAGAGGTATTGTAAAGGTCTATCGTTTCCTTACCCAAAATTTCCGCCATCTCTTTTAAAGTGGTCTTTTCCTTCCCTCCGAGGAATAAGGTGGTATCACAATTCCCTTCAATGGTGTCAGCGTTGTCCTTATAAATCGCTTTAAGCTGTGACTTCGACTGCAAGATAATGGAAGCCGATATTTCCCGGCTCCGGATTGTGGCAATCAGCTTCTCAAACTTTGGTATCTGCCCGATGTTTGCAAACTCATCGAGTAAGCAGCGCACATGGACGGGCAATCTCCCATGATACACATCGTCCGCCCTGTCACAGAGCAGGTTGAAAAGCTGCGTATACATGATAGACACGATAAAATTGTAGGGTAGGAAAGTGCCGCCTTGCCGTATTTCTAGGGTAGGTCTGCACAGTCCCCCCTCAGAACCGTGCTTACAACTCTCGCTGTACACGGCTCTGTCTTTGCTTGGTCAATAAAAAACTCATTGGTTGTGAATCCTGATATGGCACTGTTTGCATACTACAAGAGTTTTTCGCCGTTTGGCTATCATCGCACGCTCCCAATCCTCTTTTCCTTTCAGATTTTTGAGTTTGTTGATGTGATGAACCTCATAGCAGTCACTTTCGGTTGTGCCACACAATTCACAAGTGTGTGCCTTTAGTCGCTTTTCAAACGTATTTACCGACATTCTGTATATCTGCGTTGCATAGGTAATTCTATCGGTAGGGTTCTTCACGTTTTTACTGTCAGCATATTTAGCAAAATAACATCTTTTCAGCCCCTGCTTTGTTTCATATGGGATACCCCATTCGCCTTTACCATCCTTAAACTTTCTTATCATTTTAGGTACAGAACTTCTATGCTTATTGGCAAGGGTTCGCAAGCAGCTATATTCCATCAGGTATGTCAGATAGCATAATCTGTTGAAATTGCTCGCCAGACTGTAGTAATTGCATATCCCCCGCAACTCGCTGTTATAGCTTGACACTATTTCAAGGTCTGAAAGATGCAATAGTTCCGCCCGGTGGACTGGACGTAAATTTCCATTAAGTTCCTGTATTGCGATGCCTTTTGAAAAGATAAATTTGTGGATTTTATCCGAAAGAGGAACCACAAGTTCAACTTTGTTGCTCATTGTTCGTTTAGCGTGTTTCATTTTGCCGACACGCTTTACTTTTGCGTCACGCCTTACACGAATGTCATAGCCAAGGAAGCGTGCATAATTATTGCTGTGGGTAATAAGCGTCTTTTCATCACTTAATTCCATTTTCAGTGCCTGTCCGATAAACTCGGCAAGTTTTCGCTTGATTTCCACACAGTCTTCACGGCTTCCATTCACACCGACTAAAAAATCGTCCGCATACCGTATATATTTGATTTTCTTATCGGTCTGCGATTTAGCAGGAGTTTTCAGCACCAGTTTATGGATACGTTTGTATTCATTAATCCAGTTCTGCCGTTCCTCACCGCTTGATTCGTTGATGTGCCTTCGGGCTACCGTCTGTTTGCTTAACAATGCCCGGTATTCCGGCGTGTAGTTTTTTTCTTCATAAACATCGAAATCAGCTTTTAGCTTCATCACAAATTTATCCAGCTCATGAAGATAAATATTGGCGAGTATCGGTGAGATAATCCCGCCCTGTGGAGTTCCGCTGTATGTACCATAGTAGCGCCAATCTTCCATATATCCCGCTTTCATAAACTTGTGTATCAGCTTAATCAGCCGTGTGTCCTTGATTTTACTGTTAATCAGGCTTGCTAATACAGTGTGGTTAATGTTATCAAAACAGCCTTTAATGTCACCCTCAACGAACCACCTTGCCCCGGTAAATTCTTTTTTTAATTCAGTCAGGGCAGTATGGCAGCTTCTGTTTGGTCTGAATCCGTGTGAGCAGTTTAGAAAAACAGGTTCATATACGGCTTGCAGTACCATTCTAAGGGCTTCCTGTACCAGCTTGTCTGTGAATGTGGGTATCCCAAGCGGCCGCTTCTTTTTACTGTTTGACTTTTCAATGTAAGTTCGGCGTACTGGCTTAGGCTGATAGGTTTCATCTGCCAGCGATTTTATGATTTTTGCGATTTTTGTTTCGCTGAAACCATCTGCTGTGTCATGGTTTACCCCTTTTGTTGCCGCTCCATTATTGGCATACAGATTCCTGTACGCTTCATAATAGATGTCAGGACGCAACAGGTAACGGTATAACTTGGTGAATACTTCTTCTTTGTTACAGTTTGAGTTCTTATTGATTCTTGCTAAAATCTCCATTGTTGGTTTCATTATGAGGTTTTCCTCCCTAATCAATTTTTGATTTTAGTACGCATTGACTACGCCCCTTCGCCATGTGAGCGGCGTTACCGCTTCCGGTTTTACGGCTATCCCTGTCAGTTCAGGGTTCTCGGACTACTACGGGCGTTCCGTACCCATGCAGGATATTCAGGCTCTGCGCCATAGCCAGTTCATGGCATTCCTGTTTAGGGTATCCCCAGTTAGCACTCTGCCTTGGTAAATGTGGATTGTCGGCTCTGCTTTCGTTTCGTTAATACAGGTTCTCCTGCTTGTCACGTGTGATTGTGATAACCGTTTACTAACGTTCAAGTAGCAAACACCACACGTCAGAGGTTACAGGCACTTTCCTCCGTCTGGACGCAACAGAAACTTGAAACTCACATTCAGTAAATCCAACTTAAACCTCATATCCACTTGGTCTTGCGGCTCAGTCGTGCCCGATTGCCTTTGGGCAACTTACCGCTTCCCTGCCGTGCTGTGTTCCCGTGTCAGCTTTCGCCTTTCGGTCAGGCAGGCGACCTCCCGCGTTATCATGCGGAACAGTACCAATAATCTGCAATGCAAAATGCCCTATCTGGGCGCACAAATGTGTCATCGGTGTCGGAGATAATGACAAACAACGCTGTCTTTTCATCCCCAATCATGTCAAGTCCCAACTCGTCATAGCTTGTCAGGTCACGCAGCTCTTTGAATAGCGATAGGTAATCCTTTGATGTTATCTCCGGATTTTCCCCCGCCCTAAACCGGGCGTGAACCTTTCAGCTCACCCGGCTTGCCATCAGGAACAGATTTTATTTCATCTCAATAACTCTCAACGTGGACAAGGCTTCTTAACTTATTGAGTTTTTCTTTCTGCTTTTGGTCAAGGCCTAGGATTTCCATATACTTTCTGATAATATCAGGGTTTGTGGCATGAATCAGATGATGTACATCTTCACATACCAACACCAGATTTTGATAGTTGTCCTTGCCGCCTAAATACCGTGGCACTTTGTGATGGCAATGAATATCGCCAATAGAAAGCACTTTGCCAGATACGGCACATTTTCCCATTTGGGCCGAATATAGTGAAAGCCTGTTATCGTTGTATTCGATAGTACGGTATAGAACCGGGTTCCTCATCAGGTAATGAAGAACCGTCATATCGATTCTGTCCAGATTCTTATGGATTTCGGCTCTGCCCTCGGGCGTATAAGAATTGATTTTGCGGTTCATGGACTTTGGGGGCTTGTGCCGTATGTAACCTACCGGGACAACTGCGTATCCGGCTACATATCGGAGCTGTTTGCTCTTCCCATACCGTTCCCTGATAACTTTTGGGACTTCACACGGAAGTTTCCTTTTCCTGACCTGTTTTGCAGTTTTAACCCGTTCTTTCAGTCTTGCCCGCAGGCTCTTGTGGACAGATAAGGCGAATGGCGTAAGGTCGTCGCAGACCTTTGTGGCTAATTGATAGTAGTCATGGATTCCCATTACATAAACGTTGTAGCGGCAAATCGCCTGATATTCAGTACGCTTGCCTTGTGACGGGAACTCAATGTCGTAAATCAGCCGTTTTAAGTTTGGTTTTATTTTCGCGATAGATTTCTCTCTGATATGGCTCTCCACTACATATTTGGTGCGTCCGTCGCTCCGTTTCCCACGGGGGATAACCTTTAGCTTGAAACCGAGAAACTCTGAATACTGCTCTTTCAGGTTAATCACCTTCGATTTTTCAGGGCTGATTTCAAGAGCGAGCCTTTCATGGAGCCAGCTTTTGGTTGCGTGGAATAGCTTCACTGCATTTTGATAGCTGTTTGTAAATATCTTAAAATCATCAGCATATCGGACGCAGGTAACTTCTTTCAGTTTTGTCCTCCGCAGTGCGGAAAACTTATGGCTTTTACTCACGCTTCCATTCGGATTGACTGTTTCCTTATACGGGAACTCTGTCGGTATTTCTTCCCATTGACTCGCAAGCCACCAATCTAATTCATTCAGAACTACATTGGAGAGCAGGGGCGAGATAATACCGCCCTGCGGCGTCCCGACTTCCGGGAATCCAATCCCGGCCACCTCCGCTTTTAACATAGCGGATAGGATACAGAGCAGCTTTTTGTCATGGATTCCCATTGTCCAGAGCTGTTTCAGCAGTTTTCCGTGGTTCACGTTGTCGAAGAACCCCTTGATGTCTATATCTACGACATAGTGGAGATTGCTTCTCTGCATATCCTTATGAACCTGAGCGATTGCGTGCTGTTGGTTCCTGTTAGGGCGGAATCCATAGCTATGGTCGTGGAATTTAGCCTCACATATCGGCTCCATGACCTGCAATACGCACTGTTGTATCAGCCTGTCCATAATTGTCGGTATTCCAAGCGGGCGTTTCTTTGTTGGGTCATTTCCTTTCGGAATCTCTACCCGCCGGACACTTTGCGGAACGTACCAGTCTAACTTGTGCTGTACGGAAGAAATTAGCTGTTCATCAGAGAGTGTTGCTAATTCTGTAATTGTTTTTCCATCTGTGCCGGGTGTCATGCTCCCATGATTTTTCTTGATGTTGCGGTATGCCAGCCGTATATTTTCGGGCAATGCAATGATTTCAACCAGATGTTTGAAAACTTTACCCTTACTGCTGTCGGCGTACAGCTTATCTTGAATTTCCTGAAAGTCATAATACTCGGCGTGCCTTAACTTATCTTTCTTTTGTGCCTTTCCTGTTGCCATAGTCGGTTACTTGTCCTCACTTTCGTTTGGATTTTCGCCTTTCTTAGTCCTACTCGAACCTATGCGTGTTTATTGAATATGATTTTGTTTCTGTTCCTGACTACAGCCCGTCCCTCCACCGCTTACTTTGTTCACGGCTTCACAGGTAGCATGGCTGCTCTTTCCTCCCGGATTAAGAACGGTTATACCGCACCTCCCATAAAAGGCGGCACGATTTTCCCGCCCATTGCTTCATCATGCGTATCCACTCCACATCCGGGGCTTTCCACGTTCCGATATTCCTATCTTTGCATAATACCCTTAACCCTGCCCTTTAGGCCTGTATGCCTGATGGTGCCTGTAACACCATAGGGAATTTCATATCGACAAATCTTACTTTACCCCACATACGCCGTTTTCACGGCTATGGCATTTCTGCCATATCCCGTTATAGACCTGTACATTCGGGCTTTTGTCAGCGGTAGTCAGCCGCATTCTGGACATAGGTACTTTATAGACCTCCGGCCTAACACCCCCGGCCACCTCTGGCTCGGCTTTGCTTTATCCCCCAAAGGGGACAGTCGCGGGTGCAGACAGCCGACTTCAGCGTGCTGTGTCAGTCGCGGGAAATACGTCCCGTTTCTTCCAACGCAGTATCAAGGGAAGCGTTTCAGGGCGTTACCCCGTCATTCCACTTCTCGGAATATCAGTTAGAAAGGCTATAGCCTTTCCGTCACTTTTACCTCTTTGCAGGAAAATCCCACGCAGAGTTTATATGCGACAACGTGTCGCTGCACTGTCAAATGGTGCTAACCTTGCGCCGCAGCTAATAAGTATGCTTTTCGCCGTTTTGCCCGCCGCCAGTTTGTACTTCTTATATTGGCGGACAGCAAAGTGATTAGGGTCTTTTCCCTCCAGTTCCTCAAACAGCAGGTCAACGGCGTTTTTGAAATTCTCGTCATCTTCCCTTGCTTCGCTTGCGTCAATCATATCAATCAGCATAGCGAAATTCTGTTCTTCCTCCGGGGCTTCGTACCAGATATAGGCGATAAGCGCTGTGTAATACAGCTTTTCGGCTTTCACCCAAAAATCTTCCCCAGATTGCTGCCCTTCCCCTTTGGTATTGACAATAATCGTGTTTACAAGTTTCAGAATGTCCTTTTCACTCCGTAAATAGGCGAAAGGATTGTAGTGCATGGACTTTGCAAAGTTTATGGTATTGAGGACTTTTATCTTATATCCGCCCTTTTTGAGCATCTTTCCGCACTCGATCAGGACAGTGCCTTTTGGGTCTGTGACAACATAGCTGCTGTGCATCTGCATCAGGTTTGGCTTAACAAAAAAGCGTGTCTTGCCGGAACCGGAACCGCCAATGACAAGGATATTTTTATTCCTTGCGTACTTTGGCTGTTTTGGTCTGCCCGACATCATCAGCCTCTCCGTCTGCGTCAACAGGATATTGTTCTCAAATACGGAATCCATGTAAGGCTCTATGTCCTTTGCATTTCCCCATGAAGCGTTTTGTCAAGTGCTTTTTTGAGTTATTGACGCAAGCCCTTGTTAGTGCGGTGGGAAACGGGGCAGGAAAAAGGGCGCAAAACGCGCCTGTGGACATTTAGAAGCCGTTTTCGCGGGTGGGTAGTATAAAACCCTTGCCCGGTGGGTTTTCGTGTCTGAAACGCCTTAAAAATCAAGCCTTTTCAAGCCCTATTGCGTAACACTCCATTCTGTTCTTTGGGAGAGGTCGGGGGCGCGGGGGCAGAGCCACCGCATAACCTACCGCCCGCCGCCGAAGTAGTGCAGACGGTTTTGCCGTTAGAATGGAGCAGACGAAAACAGGGGCAGGATTTTTTTATCCTGTTCCCCGTTTTCGGCGGCGAAATGGCAACGGCAAAAATCCAGACGGTCAAGGGTTTAAGAGTGGAGATTTTTTCGCGCTCTTTGCGAAAAAATACTACTCGTCCCTTGACGGTCTGGATAGTCGGAACGGACGTAGAACGGGGGATTGCTTTTCGTAATTGGGTATGCTATAATTTCCCCCAGTACAAACCGATAAATTGGGATTTATGAAAGTGAGGGAAATATATGTGGTTTTGGTGGTTCATATTTGTTTGCGATTTACTTATTCCAATCACAATGATTATTGCTGGTAATATGATGTGGAAACATGCTCCTAAAAAAATCAATGGAATAATCGGTTATCGAACAGCACGTTCTATGAAAAATATAGACACATGGAAATTTGCACAGGCGCATTGTGGCCGCTTATGGCGGAAAATTGGTTGGGTTATTTTGATACCATCAGTTGTTATCCATTTTCCTTTTTATCATAGTTCAGAGAATATAATTGGAACGGTTGCGGCGATTCTATGTACAACACAATGTCTGATTTTAGTATTAGCTATTTTCCCAACAGAATACGCCTTAAAAAGAACGTTTACTGAAGAGGGAGTACGAAGATAAATTCCAGTTTATCGGTCTAATAAAAGTCCAAAACAGGGCAGCGGTGGCAAGCATTGACAATCCCGCCGCCCTGTCTGTTATCGCTCCATATCCTGCTTTCTGTGGGGCTGTTGTTCCCGCTGTTCCTGCCGCAAGATACTGTAAACACTCTTTCTGATTTTCTCCGCTTCTTTCACTTCCTCTTTCAATGCAAGATACCGCTGATTAAGCGTTTTCCTCTCGGCGGTCAGCTTGGTGTATTCTTCTTTCCATGTCTTTGTCGGGATTGTGGTCTTGCCGTTCATTATGCCTTTGAGATAATCTTTCGCTGTTGTGAATAAGATTTGCTCGGCTTCGGTCAGCGGCTTCTTTCCCTTACACTTGAAATAAATGTCGGCTTGCTCTAAGTGCTTTTTCAGAGTGCCTAACCGCCGTTCAACGGGTTTCAGTTTCCCTTGAATATCCAGTTGTTCCCCTATCATGGACTTGAATTTTTCATCAAGCCCCGTCATATCCATGATGTTGTTGGTTTGCAGGAAGTTCAGCATTTTTGCCGCGTCTTTGAGGTTATAGAGGGATTGGGAATATCCCGGTTTTCCCGTCTGTACCTTGCGTGACAGTATGCCTTGAATATAGTCGGCAAGGGTGGGCGGCTCGGTGTTCTCGGCTTCTTCCTTTAACCAGTTTTGCAGTTTGGAGATACGCGCCTTTAACTGCCGTAACTTCTGGTTAGTCACTTCGATTTCGCGGTTAAGGTCGCCGCGCTCGGTGCGGATGCCGCGCTTCTCCATAGCGGAAGCGGCAACGCCTAAATGGACGGTGGGTATCTGGTCTATCCCCTGCCGTTCATAACTGCGATGGTCTACGCGCTCCGCGTGTCCGTTCTGCTCCAATGCCTGATTGCAGAGTTCCGCCCATGCCGCCCGCCATTCCTCCGCTTTGGTCTGTTCGTTCCAGTCGGTAGCGGGAATGGATTTGCATTTGTACTGCCGCTTTTTGGGGTCATAGATTTTATTCCCGTCCCTGTCAAGAATGTACTCCTTTTTCTGCTTCGCTCCCCACTCGCCGCGCTCGTCAAAAGGGCGCATTGTCAGCATGATATGGGCGTGGGGGTTGCCGCCGCCTGTGTCGTGTAGGCATACGTCGGCGCACATTCCCGCCGCCACAAAATGCCGTTCCACATACTCGCGGACAAGGGAAATGCCTTGCTCCCTCGTCAGTTCGCGGGGCAAGGCAATTTCAATCTCCCGTGCAAGTTGGGCGTTCTTCGCTTTCTCGATTTTCTCCACTTCGTTCCATAAAACCGCCCTGTCCGTATATTCAGCGGGGGCGTGGTCGGGTAATAAAATCTCAGTGTGGACGACACCGCCCTTGTGGGTGTAGTCGTGGGTCATTCCGTCAAACTCATTTGTGATTTTTTCCCCCGCCCGGTAAGCGGCGGCGGCAACAGCGGACTTGCCCTTGCCGCGGGATATGACTTTGATACTGCAATGGTAGATTGCCACGCGCCGCGCTCCTTTCTGCGGGTAACTCCCGCCGTTTCCTTTTGTGCCGACAGGCACAAAACGCCGTCTGCAAGACCGCACATACCACATTTATGTGGTATATAAGTGCGCCCTTGCTTTTTGGCAAGGGTAGGGGCGTAAGCCCTTTACCCTTGTAAGCCGCCCCCGTTCATGCTCCCGCCTGCGCCGCCCTCGCGGGCTGTCTGGGCTGTCTGGGCGGTGGGTGGCGTGTTACCCTGTGCCGCTGTTTCTGCGCCCTGTGCGGGGGCTGTGGGGGCGTTCTGGGCGGTCAATTCGTCCAGTATGCGGCGGGCGTGGTCGGTCATTACAGTTTTTTCAAGGAAGGTCTTGAATTGTTCCTCTGTCAGCGGTATCGTGTCGGGGACAAGGCTTTCAAAAAGCCCCATGCGGCGGCATAGGCGTTTCGTCCTGTCCTTGCGCTCCTGCGCCTTTTGCTCCTGCACAAGCTGTCTGCGCCTGTTTTCAAGCTGTCGGATTTCTTCTTCAATGCTCGTGATTTTTTCGGCTTTGGTCTTTGCCACGGGTCAATCGCTCCTTTCATGTCTGGTATGGATTGGATAGGATAGGATGGGAATGGAATGGATTTTTACAGATAACCGTTTTCCCGTTTTATTCCTGCTTGTCGGCAAGTATCATTTTCAAAATCTTGTCGCGGAATGTTTCTGTGCCGCTGTGGTTGAAAAACAACTCCGCAACAATGGTCTGCCCGTTCCTCTGCGTTGTGATGATACCGTCCGGCTTTCGGGGCGGGGTGGTGGTTTTGTTCTTTTCTGTCAATGGGTCGCTCCTTTCTTTGGGCGTGAAAAAGGGATTTCCCGTAATTGGAAAATCCCTCTCTGCTGTCAGTTATTCGGTTTAGCTGTTTTACTGTGCGGTGGCGGCGGCTTGCGCCTTTTTCCTTGCCCGATATTCCCGCGCTTTGATACGGTTGTACTCCCGTTGCTGTTCGCGGTTTCTGGCGCGGTAGGCTCTGGAATATTCACGGTGGTAGGCGCGGCTCTTTTCCTTTTTCGCTTCTTCGATTTCCTCCCGCATTTGTCTGATTTCCTGCTCTGTCGGCTCTGCAAGCTGTGTCAGTTCGTTCTCAAATTTTCCGATATGGTTGAAGTATATCCCGATATGCTGAATGGCGTATCTCGCCCGCTTCTGGTCGCGCTCATGCACTTCAATCCTGCTGATAAACTCGTTTAGAATGGCGGGGGTGAGTTCGGCAAAGTCGGCGTATCGTTCTGTCAGCTTCACAAACCTCTGCGCCCGTCCTCCCGCGTTCTCAAAAGCGGACAACTGCTCTTTGATTTCCGCAAGCTCCGCTTTCAGTGTATAGTATTCTTCTGAATACTTCTGCGACATCTGCTCATAACGGTCTTGCGGGATAGCGCCCAGTGCGTTGTCCTCGTACAGCTTATCCAGAACCTTTTCGATTTGTTCAAGCCGTGTTGTGATTTGCGGTACGCGCTTCTGCTGTTTCTTCGTCCTGTCGGTCTGCTGTACGTCAAGGCTCTTTTTCACTAAAGCTTCAAAATCCGCCCTGTTGCTGATGGAGTATTCCGCGATTTTTTTCAGCACGTCCGCAACGGTCTGCATGAGTAAATCCGCGTCCATGATGTGCGGGGAATGGCACTTCGGGTTTCTGGCTTTCCCCTTGTGGTATTCACTGCAAAAGGCAACGTGCCGTTTGCCGCCGTTCCTGTAATCTATCCGTATGTGCATTTTTGCGCCGCAGTCCTTACAGAAAAGCAAGCCCGACAAAGGGTGGATTTCCCCGTCCCCGTTTGGTCGCTTGACGGGGGCATTTTCCAAAATCCTCTGTACGTTTTCAAAATCGGCGCGGTCAATAACCGGCTCATGCACGTTTTCTGTAATCTGCCACTGGCTTCTGTCTACATAGTGGTTTCGTTTGTCGCGGAAATGCTTTGTGGTCTTGAAGTTTACAACGTCGCCGCAATACTCCTGCCTTGTGAGGATATGGGTCAGCGTGGCTTTGTTCCACTTGTAACGGTTTTCCTCGTTCAGCGTCTTATTTTTACAAGTTCCCCGTCCACGGTCTTTCATGTAGAATGTGGGGGTCGGGATTTGCTCATTTTTCAGATATACGGCAATCTGGTTTCGGTTTTTCCCGTCCAGAAACAGGCGGAAAATAAGGCGGACAACTTCGGCGGCTTCTTCGTCAATCAGCCAAAAATCCTTGTTGTTGGGGGCTTTTACATAACCATAGGGGGCTTCGGTTGCGATTGGCTTTCCACTCATGCCTTTGGTCTTAATGCCCGTTTTCACTTTCTTGCTGATGTCCTTTGCGTACCATTCTGACATGATGTTGATGAACGGCGCAAACTCCAACGTGTCGGGCTTTTCGCTGTCTATTCCGTTGTTTACCGCGATAAAGCGCACGTTGTTTCTGCGGAAAATCTCCATAGCGTTTCCCACTTGGAGATAGTCGCGCCCCCAACGGGTCATATCTTTCATAATGCACACGCCGACTTTGCCGTTTTCCACGTCCTCTATCATGCGGGAGTAGGCAGAACGGTCAAAAAATCTGCCGCTTTCGTCATCGTCAATGTAGTGCCGGATATTGGTTAATTTTAACTGTCTGGCATAGCTTTCCAGAAATTTCTTCTGGTTCTGTATGCTGTTGCTCTCGCCACCGTCCCTGTCCTCGTCCCCCACGGATAGGCGGGAGTAAAGGGCTGTGATTTTGCTGTAATCATTCATGTGCATATCCTCCTGCGTCAATATAGGTGTTGCTTACAGTTAAGATTATGCACTCCACCTTGCGGAACCGTACTCTACACCCTTCCGAAACTTCTTGGCATTCTTGGATTTAAAATACACTGCAAGCCTTAAAGCGATACCGCAGCACACCCCAATCAGCAGATCTTTTGGATAGAAACTCGGCAAAGGACTAGAAAATAAATCTTCCATTCCTGCCATGACTTCCATCATCTTTGCGGAAGCGTCCTGCCCCGGAGATACCCGCCACAGACACGCCACTTTGTCACAGAAATATCCGGTAAGCACATAGGGCAGGTTCATCAGGAAAAGTTTCTTTTTGTCAATATTCCCCGTCTTTTCCTTAAATTTTTTAGGGATTGATTTTAAGTCTTTGGCAATGCCATTTATAATATTACTCATAGGCTCTGCCCCCTGTCCTTGTTCTTCTCCCGGCTCCGTTCTCGGTTCTTATCCTGCGATACTGCTTCCTTGAAATGTTTCAATTTCTCTCTCAGGGAAACCCTGCATTTCTTTTTCTCGTTCCCATAAACAAATTCTTTGAATGCCTGTGCCACCACATCGGCATCCCTGCCCTTAAAAAAGACCATGTGTTTGGGCGGGTCTGTTGTCTTGTCTTTCTTTATGGCAAAATCAACATTGTACTTTTTTGCAACACGCTCAAAAGATTTGATGTTGCCGTCCGTGACTTCAATGGACGATACACCCACGCCATCGCCAACGAGCTTTTTTACAGAAGTCTTGCTATGCGTTTTCTGTGCTTTCTGCTTATGGTGGTTTAAATACATCTTCATTGCAGATTTCAGCACGTTGGCGTCTAATTTTGCGGTCTTAATTACAAGGGCAATCGTTTTTTGTGTTACTTCCTCCTGCATTAAGCACCTCCCTGTTACGTTCCTGCAAAAGTCCATGCACTAAGGGGGAATCCCCCGGCAGATAATGTCATAAACAATTTTCACTTTAAAATACACCATACTTATCTCCCTTCCACTTCTGGACATCGTGTCCAGAAGTTATCATTTTTCATTTAAGCAATAGATAGTGAGCAGGCTGGCAGATAATTCATGACTTCCATACTCCACATCATCAAGCAGTAATGCCTGAAATAGTACATCCCCCACCCCGTCAAGTAGCACGCTCTTCTGCTCCTGCTCCGTAAGGTGTCCGTATTCTACCCCGTCCATGACAACAGACTTCCTTGCTGCTTCACAATAGGTAAACAGACCGAGGATATATCTGTTTGACATGATAAAGGCATAGGTTTCCTGCCCGTCATGGATTATCCGGTATTTTTCCGCTTCTTCCTCCGAAAGCGTGAAGATGCACCGCACCGTTTCCAGACAAAGCCCACTGTCATAATCCGGCTGTAACCGTTTCTTGTACCTCTGCACCCTTGCATAAATCCCCTCCCGGTCTATGACGGAATGGGTACGCTTAAACTGCGGGTTTTTACAGAACATATCCAAGTCCATATATACGTTGTTGATTATGGTTTTCTCCGCATACTGCCGAAAAGCCTTTACCCTTAACAGCCATGCAAGCACTTCGTCCAGCTTTTCCTCTGACGTAATGGTCTGGAAAGGCTTCGTGCCAAACTCAAGCCTGTCAAACATAAGCGGGCAGCTCCCCTTCTTTACCTCACGTTCCATTACCCTCCTGACATCCCGTAACGACTCCATAGTGACCTCCTTCCCGTTTCCTGATACACTGACCGGAAACAACAAAAAAGGCAGCTACAAATCTACTGACTCATAACCGCCCTTACGCTGTTCTCAACTTATCATTTTTTTTAAACAGAGGGATTCACCCTCCGTACCTCCTGAAACCTTGCTGGAAGTGTGATTGAAAAGATAATCACACTTCCAGCAAGGCTCGAAAGTCCCACCCACCACAGTTTGGAAGGCTTATTCTGTTTCTATTCCCGCTGTTTTCGCAAAATGCTGTTTTCTCTCCATAAGCTCATTCTGCTTATCTTTTGACAGACTCTTAAATACCTCGTCATACCCTTCTTCTAAAATCGGCGTCCCCTCTGCGAGCCAATAAAGCTGCATATTCAGCCATTCCTGCCATAAATCCTCAAACAGCTCCCTGCTGTCCGTAAATGTATAATCATTCTCAAAGCCTCTTGGCGGCGTATAGTATTGTAGCTTTACAAAGCCATATCTGCCAACATCAACTACCACAATATCCTCATCTTCCAGCTCTGCAAAAGCATCCGCCACCCTCTGGCATTTTTTACGTTCTACCTCTGTAATATATGTTTTTTTCTCCATAAGCCTCTGCATCTCCTTACATCTATTTTTTTATACATCTGTCAGAATGTCAATCCTTGAAATCCTTTCCATAAGGGTATTATCTGGCTCAAATTCCCGTAAAAGGGAAGTATCTGCATAAATAAACCTCTCTTTATAATGGTTCATAATATCCATCAGCATTAGGAAACACTCATGGTTATAGAGGAAACTGGCAAGGCAAAGCAGTTCACTGTTCTTTAATTCCCCTATCCTGAAATAATTTTCAAAATCATAGTGATCTGCAAATTTACAGAAAGCCAGCTTTTCCAATAGCAACGCTTTTCCCATGTCGTCCTGTTTTTCGTATCTTTTCCGCAGTTCTTTTTTATCCATCTCCATATACTCCTTTGCTTTTCATCTCCGATTTTAGAAACTATAACCATCTCCATTATAGGAGCATAATTAAACATATTCAAGCATAAACTGAAAGGAAATACCGCACATTATGATTAAATTCGACAAACTTTTTCAAACCTTAAAGGAAAACGGGATCAGCCAGTACAGCCTTTATACCCGTCACGGTATCAGTCGGTCACAGATCCAACGGCTGAAAAACAACGAATCCGTTACCACCCACACGCTGAACATGATATTGAATATCTTGGGTGAAGGCTTTTCCCTGAATGATATTGCTGAATTTACACCAGACACAGAACAGACAGAAGAATAAGCTACTCTTTTTTTGCCGCCTCTGGACATTGTGTCCAAAAATTTTAGGTTATTCCCTTTTCTTCCCACCCTCCGCCATACATATCATGTTGCACTTCCTGCTGGTAGTAATGACTCATGGTTGAGGGGGCATTGTAAAGCGCCGTAATCAGGTATGCCCTGATGTTGGTAATCTTTGTGACAGTTTCCTTCATACAGCCCATGACATACTCCACATGGCTACTGTTCAGCTTTAAAAAGCGTGATTTTACAAGCTCATAAGGGTAATCTTCCCCATTGATACGAATTGTCCTGCGCTTTACACAGACCACATCACAGACGGTTTCATAGACTTCTTCATACATCTCCTTATCCCCATGCTGGTCATATTTCATGTGGTGTTCATATTCCAGATTATCACGGATCAACGCCATATATGCGCTTGTTTCATCTATCACATCAATCACATCAGCTTTCCCCACGGATTGATTGATAGGATTGGGATAGCTCATATCAGTATAGTTCTTTTCAGTCTGATTATAATCAGTATAATTAGGGTCTGATTCCCCGACTTCTTGAAGTTGGTTTTCCCGACCTCTTGAAGTCAGTTTTTCCGACCTGCTGAAATCGGTTTTCCCGACCTCTTGAAGTCGGTTTTCCTGACTTCTTGAAGTCGGTTTTTCCGACCTCTTGAAGTCGGTTTTTCCGACTTCTGTGGAAACATCAGCATTAAAAGGCTCTTTTCTGCCCTCATCTTGTATAATAAAATTCTTCACATAAATAATATCCGGTTTACCAAGCCCCCGGCGTATCTTCTCAACAAGCCCTATCCCTTTGCCTGCATCCAGTTCTGCAAGAACTTTTACAGCCTTTTCTTTGCTGCATCCCAAATCTTCCCTGATATTGTCTATTGTGTATATGATATATGCCCGGTTTTCATCATCAAGCCACCCGTTTTTCATGGACAGCGACATCCTGTCAAGCATCAGCCCATACAGGAGCTTGGCATCGCTGCTAAGCCCCCTGAAACGCTCATCTTTAATCAGAAGGCGGGGAACACGATAAAAAGAAAACTGCTCTGCTTCTACGCCATAGTAATAATCAAATCTCAATGGCTCACCCATTCTACCGCCTCCCTTACTGCTTACTCTGCCATTCCTCCAAAAGCTGGATAATAATGCCCTCTATATCGTCATTGGAATAGTCCTCCGAAAAATACCTGCTAATTTTATCACCTTTTATCGTTACTTTTCTTTCCTTCGGCTTTTCCTCTGCCAGTATCAGCCTTACCATTGCAAGCGTAAGCTCTCCGCTTTTTCCATACTCTTTCAGCTTTTCTGCCTGCACATTGGAAACCGAAGCGCCCGTTTCCTGAAGAATGACCGTTACATACTGCTGCTGTTCTTCTGTCAGGAAAGAAATGTCAACTCCCTGCGCTATCCCTATCTTCTTTGCGTCCACCATGCCAAGCAGCTCGTCCGAAAGTCTTGCAAGCCACACATACCTCTGTACCGTCTTTCCACTCTCCCCGGCAACTTCCCCTACTTCGTCAAGGGTACTGCCGCCTTTGCTGCCCTGATGTTTCATTGCCTTATACTTCATGGCATAAGCCTTTGCTTTTTCACTCGGTAAAATATCCTCACGCTGAATATTGGAATCCACCATGATAATTGTGGCTTCATCGTCCGTGTAGTTCCTGACAATGACGGGCATTGTATCTAACCCTGCCCTTTCAGAACCCCGTTTCCTCCGGTGTCCGGCTATGATTTCATAACCGCCCCCTGCCCTCGGTCTTGCAAGTCCGGGTACAAGTACACCATATCTGCTGATACTCTCCGTGGTTTCCTCCATTTTTTCATCATCAAGGACACGGAACGGGTGTCCTTTGAATGTATGTAAATCAGACAGCTTCGCATTAATGATCTGCTCCCCTGCCATATTTTCTGTACCGCCAATTAAATCCTCTAACTTATTGAGCTTAATTTTTGATGCGCTCCCTGCCTTACTGCCCATTTCCAAGCACCTCCTCCGTCAAAGACTGGTATGCCCCCGCAACCCTGCCCTTTGGGTCATGCTGGTAAATGCTGATACCCTCTGCGGAAGTTTCCGCAGCCCTTACGGACATCGGTATGCTGTTCTCAAATATCCGCACTTTACTTCCATAAGTTTCAATAAGCAGCGCTGTAATATCCCTTGCATAATTCGTGCGGTTATCCACCATTGTCAGCAAAATCCCCTCAATCTCCAGTTTGGGATTGACCTGACGCTTTACCTTGCCTACAGTCTTAATAAGCTGCTCCAAGCCTTTGACGGGCAGATATGCCGCCTGCACAGGAATGAGTGTGCTGTCCGCACAGGCAAGGGCATTTACGGTTATCAAGCCAAGTGAGGGCATACAGTCAATCAAAATATAACTGTATCTGTCCCTTATCCTCTCTATGTAGGAACGAAGCACAAGCTCCCTGCTCATAACATTCACAAGCGATACTTCCAAACTCGCCAACTCAATGTTCCCTGGCAACAGATCAATCCCCTCGTCATGTTTTAAGATACCATAATCTGCTTCCATTTCCTCGTCATTGATAATATTCATCATTACTCTGGCAAGCGTTTCTTCCAGTTTGTCCGGCTCCGTGAAGCCAAGACTTGCGGTCAGACTCCCTTGTGCGTCCGCATCAATTACTAATACTTTCTTTCCCCGCTTTGCCAACCCGATCCCTAAACTACTTGTTGTGGTGGTCTTGCCCACTCCGCCTTTCTGGTTTGCGATTGCTATAACTTTACACATGGTCTTTTCCTCCGTTTAGTTAGATTTTTCTTTGATGTTGGCTTTCTGCACTTCCACATAAGCCCGGTAATACCTGTTTGTACCTTTGTTCC
>ERZ808049.515-NODE-515-length-18205-cov-6.017818_pt1 | contig 18205 bp, 21 predicted proteins | sample MGYA00380198_ERZ808049 | MGnify/ENA primary metagenome ERZ808049 (study PRJEB31490, sample SAMN06133414) | mouse gut metagenome | isolation source: Z2_2 | host: mice | place: China: Chengdu | collected 2015-05 ...
AGTATATGTTCACGTTCCAGTAAATGTCCGGCAAGGTTCATAGGCGTTCCGCCTACAATATCTGTGAACACTACAAGACCCTTTTCTGTATCCAGGCTGTCGATCTTTGCGTACATCTGTCTTTGCAGATCATCCACCTGGTCATCCAAGTGAACCCCTAGTGTTTCATAGTTATCTTGCTTTCCGATGACAAACTCCAAACTCCGCATCAGTTCTGCCGCAAAATCACCATGACTCATGAGCAGCAAAGCTACTTTTTTATCCATCCATGTGTACCTCCTTCTTTTTCTTTGCGCAAATTTAAAGTTCTTATAAGATATTTTTATTATAATTTTCATAAATTCTATTTTCAATGTGTATAATTTCACTTTTATTAGTGAAATTATACAAAAAAGCCTGTAAATCCCATATTGGAAATTTACAGACTTTTCTTGTTGCTGTACTGTTCTAATTAGTTGCTATTGAATTTTTATAACAAATTTGCTATAATACCTTTAAGAAAGGGAAATATTATGTACGAGATTGAATTTTATGAAGATAAAGATGGTAAGTCTGAAATAGCAGATTTTATTAAAACCCTAAATGTGAAAGCCGCTACAAGTAAAGAATGCAGAATCAACTTCAACAAAATAGTAGCATATATGGATATGCTTGAAGAGTTAGGAACAAGGATCGGAGAGCCGGTGACAAAACATCTGGATGGCGAGATCTGGGAGTTGAGACCCCTGAAAAACAGATTTCTTTATGCATACTATAAAGATAATAAGTTTATCATACTCCATCACTTTATCAAAAAGACTCAAAAAACTCCCAAACGTGAAATCGAACATGCAAAAAGAAATCTGCAAGATTATTTAGAAAGGAATAAATAATATGACCACATGGAAAGAACTAAAAAGTAATCTGTCTGTCAATCAGGAAGATCAAAATGCAATCTCGTTGGAAAAAGATCTAATCAGGACAATGGTATCTATTCGTGAGGAAAAAGGACTCACACAGTCCCAACTAGCCGAACTTTGCAATGTCAAACAGCCAGTCATTGCGCGAATGGAATCTTCCGTTCATTCCCCCCAGATTGACAGTCTTTTGAAGATTTTGACCCCGCTGGGATATACTTTACAGATTGTACCTATGACTAAAAGACAGTAGTAATTCCCCAAACCCATTCCCATTCTCCATATGAATGGGAATAACCGCCTCCCTTGGACAAACCCTCCTAATCACTTCCCCAATCACCTCTGCCGGCGCATGTCCGCTGGTATGCATGCAAATCCCATGATATTTCTCAACAAAATCATAAAGCCCTTTATCAAACGCCTCATTCCCCGGCTCCACATACCCCTCCCACATGGAATACACAACAACAGGATTCAAATCCCCAAACCGCTCAATCCACTTCTCATACTCCGGCTCCCCCTTAATCACAGCCACAAACCCCTTTTTCCTCATAAATTCCTCCTGGGTCATGCCCAGCCCAGGCAGAACAAAATCAAACCGCGCCTCATAAGCATACTTAAAATCATAAAAAGGAGTCGCCTTCCCCGCCGTCTCACGGAAAGTCTTAAGCTGGGAATACACATAAGAATTGCCGTACATCCCCATACCGTAAGACGCCGCCGCATGGTAAAAAGAGGCCAGAGAATCCAGATTGGTAGAAGAACAAATTAAAAATACGTATCTGTGGTCCTTAAACAATTCTCTGGCTTTCCCCAAAAGTTTTGCCTCAGAACACACCTTCTCCCCCATCCGGCTCATCATGGTCCCCTCCGTAATAAAAATATCAACCGGACGCCTGCCATAACAGACAATATACTTATCTATCACATCAAACAACGCCTTTCCCCGGTATCCATGGTTTCTGAAATCCCCGGTGTGAAGAATCCTCTTATCCGGCGTCTCAATCAGAAACATATACGCGTCATAAGCCGAATGGTCCACCAGATACGGCGTCACCCGGATATCCCCCATCTCCACCGTATATCCCGCTTTCAGACAGCGAACCCTGTCCCTGTCCAAAAGTACCGCCAATTCATCCTCCCTGTGCAGCGCCCTGCTTATATTCACCCGCACCTGTCTTGCGGCTTTGCCCATATAGAGAGGAATATGGGCAGGAATCTCCATAAACCTGCCCATATGGTCCCCATGACAATGAGTAAAAAATACGGCGTCCACCATTTCCTCATTCCAGTTAATTTTTGCCCTCTTCGCCTTTCCCTGCTGCCCCGGAAGATTTTCCCCAAAATCAATGCAGATCTTAGACTGCCCCGTGGAAATCAACACCACACACCCGCCGATCTGATTCTGCCCAATAACCTTAATCTTCGTCCCCATATGTATCTCCCCTCCCTCTAAAGCCTGGATTCCCTTTCCACCTCATTAACTGCGCCGACAAAAAGCCTGCGCTCCTGCTCCACCTCATTGACTGCACTGACAAAAAGCCTGCGCTCCTGTTCCACCTCATTGACTGCACTGACAAAAAGCCTGCGCTCCTGTTCCGCCTCATTGACTGCACTGACAAAAAGCCTACGCTCCTGTTCCGCCTCATGAACTGCACCGACAAAAGCCTGCGCTCCTGTTCCGCCTCACTGACTACGCCGAAAATTTTCACCCTCCTTACCAGTTCCCGTCCACAAAATCATCATCAATTTCCTCCCTCACATTCGACCACCCCAGAGGGAAACGATAATCATCCTGATAAAAACGATGTTCATCCGGAATATAGCCAACATCATATCCAATATTCCGCAGAACCTCAAAATCCCTCTGCCTTGTCCGCTCCGACAAACCGGGAAACAGTTCATTATAAGAATCCTTTGAAGTAACATACTCCTGAACATCACCATTCTCCTGGTTGTCCTTCTTTTCCCACAAAGGAATATCCTCATTTACCAGTTCGGACATCAGGACTCCCAGACGGTGCAGCCGTTTCAAATGAGTCTTTTTGCATGGCTTTGTCCCTTCATTAAATTCCGGTACTCCTGTTTTCACATACCCCTTTCCCTTTTTCGAATATTTCACGCTCACCAGCCCCGCATCCCTTAAATCCGCCAGGTCACGCTGCAGCAAGCGCATATTGTAAGGAAATATCTCACACACATCAGAAAACTGGACAATGGCAAGCTGACATACAACTTCATAAAGCCGCAACTGACGTTCAATCCGCACCATCTTCTCCATTTCACTCATAAAAATCCCCCAATTCATATGCAAATCCATTTAACCGACATACGGTCTGCGCATTAACTGCGCAGACCTGCCTCACCCATTACCGAAACTTTCTCCTGGCCTCTGCTTCCATTCTTTTTATCTTCTTCTCAAACTGCCTTACCGTCTCCGGCCTTTCCCGGCAGATATCGAGACAAATACAGCTTCCCACGTCTTCCGGTATCCCCCTGCGCACCTCCAAGACTCCCTTTTTGTCAGCCTCCCTCCACATCATACAAGAATACGCTTCCTCCACAACCTGAAAATCACTTCCAATATGGCATATCTTAGCCATGCGGAGCGTCAAAACCGCTTCCCCAAAAACAGGACTGTCAAAGATTTCAGAACAAAACTCCTGTTTTTCTTCATAATTCCAATTCTGAATCTGTTCCCATCCGCCCTCCAACTGCCTTTCCACCCATTCCAGCTCTTTTTGCGCCGTTTCCCTCCGTCTTGAACATTCGTCCGTTACCTCCCGCTCCCCCACATGCTTTTCGGCCTTTCGGTCATAATAGCGAATCCTGCCCTCCAGTTTCTTCTTTTCCGTCTCCAGCTTTGCCATGAAACCGTGCCCGAATCTCTCCCAAAAATACTCCTGGGCCTGTTCCCTGCTGCCGCTTTCACTTCTTGCCACTTCTCTCCAAACTGCCAGACATAAATAATCCATCCATTACCTCCAAAAGTGAATGATTGTCAATGTGCGCCTTTGATAGTGGCAGTATATCACATCAATCACAGGAAAAACGACATATATATGACGTGTCAAAAATCTCCCTTTATTCCTTCCCTGTCAATCCGGCTGCAATCAGGATAGCGTCCATAGCTTCAAATGCATCGTTCAAATGATACTGATGACCCCTGTTATGCATCCACTCATCTACCACAAGCTCTCTCTGTCTCAAGGACATATTTTCCAAAAAACGATTTCTCACCGGCTCCTCTGCATATGCGGTTCCTGCTGCCAAAGTCTTATAATCCAGCTCACCCATAATATACCCTATCCTTTCCGGTTCCATATCTCCAAATATCCTGTGGAAAGCCGTTTTCACAGACCTTTCTTCCTCAAATCTGTCGTTTAACCTTTCCAGATTCCCCGACAGTGTTTCTTTCCTGTGATTTTCAATCCATGGTCTGCAATACCTGTCATACTCCCCCTGCCATTCCTCCGGCACCATGGCCCGAAAAGTACGGTAAAACCTCTCTGTTCCAATCCCCCAATCAACTAAATATGTATCGAAATATTGCACGCCTGTCAAATACAGACAGGCAATATACCACTCATATCCCTCATATTTGTTGTCATCCACCCAGGTCATAATTTCCTCATTCATACAATCCCCGTACAGTTCCTCATCGGATTCCTTGCAAAGCAAATGTACCAGCAGTTCCTTCAAAGGCGCATCTGTTTCAGCCACACACTGCTCCACAGCATCTTTTCGAGTGTACTCCGCAACGTCCCCAAACACAGAGCTAAAAAACGTACGACATATTTTACCATACAGACAAGCAATCTGCTCTATGACTTGCAGCGCCCCAAAAATCTGCTCCTTGTGTTCCTCAAAGGAATCCCTGGCATACCTTGCCGCTTTCCTTTTCAATATTTCAACAGGCTTATCCATCCGTTCTCACCCCTATCATTTCTTTCGTCGTAATAGTTCAGATAACCTGCTACCATTACGTTTTCGTACGGTCAGCGCGGTAAACGCGCAGACCTACCCGAACTGTTACCTTTCGTCTACAAATTTCTTCCTATTATTTTTTCCAGAGAATCACGCAGTTCCTTTTCGTATTCACGTTCCCAGCCGCCATGTGCCGCCATAAGCATAGCAACCAATCTCCGTTCCAAGTCATAGACATATTCGGGATAATACTCTGCCATCCACCACTCCATAAGTATCATTTTCTCTTCTTTCGGCAGGCATTGAAAAAGCCGCTTTTTTAATCCTCTGTCTCCATAGACAAATAACTCCATCAATCCCAGGACTTTAAAGCTCTTCATTGCCCGAAGTCTCAATTCAGAACCCCATTTCCATCCTTCTCCCCAGTTTTCTTCCCAAATCTTATCTGCCCGGTACTCCTGTTTCACAAACTGTTCAAATTCCCTGCCGTCCATTTCCTCCATCTTCCTGTGAAAAAGTTCCAGAATCGGAATTCCCCCGTTCTCTTTTCGTCTCATCTCCAGCCGTCGGTCCCGTTCATTTAAAACCTTTGTCATAGCATCAATCCTTTGGTCTTCCAGTTCCTTTAATAAACCGACACAAGCGCTGTCATACCATTGCATCTCTTCTTCCGGAACCAGGTTTCTAAAACTGCGAAGCAGATCTTGTGCATCTCTAAAATCCCCTCTAAAGTAATGGCAATTAACTCCGCTCTGATATTTTAAAATTTCAAGAAGCCCCAGAACGTAAACCGCCTCCAAAAATACCCGGTAATCCCCGTACTGGTTTGCCATCATCTGTGTTTCCATAAACTCCAGCCACTGCTCTGGGGACAGATTCTCTGCCGCTTCCTCCATCATCAGGATAATCCCCTGACAAAGGAAATTTTTAAGAGGTATCTTCTCTCCCACCTGCAGCGTTCCACCGTCCAGCGCTTCTTTCAATTGTCTTATCTCTTCCACACGCAATTTGTTGTCATAATCCTTAAAAAAATTCTCTTTCCATACCTCCTCCGTATTCCCCCATCCTATCTCCGGAGAGGCCCGCCTCCTGCCCCAGTCCTCCAGATTCTGGAGAAATTCTCCACAGAGGCACACAGCTTTTATGGCAGCATACGTTTCCTCTTTATGGTCTGAAAATGCTTCTTTGCCGTAATCCTTTATGGCCCTTTCCATGTTTTCGCTTATATTCATCTCAAACCTCATTTCTAATACAATGCTGTACTACTCCGTCTCATACGCCTTGATGTTCCTAAAGCTTCCCGCATCTTTCCCTTAATTCATATACATAATTCCCGCAGTTCTCATAGGGCCTGGATTTGTCGCCAAGCTGCCTGTCTTTTAAAATCAGGCCAAAGCACCGTTTATCCTCTCCAACCAATTTTCCCAATTCCTCAATCCATTTCTCACTTTCCGAAAAGGTTCCATTATACCGCCTTAAAAATTGAATAAAAGGAAGAACAAATTCTTCGCCAAATGTAATGGATGTATAATCGCCAAGCAAAACAGCTCCAATCCCTCTGCACCTGTTTTTGTACAGGCCATCGGGATACAAAAGCCATTGTTCGCCGTTTTGTTCAAATTCTTTTTCCCATGGTTCCGCCTTATTGACTATGACACCTTTTACGGATGGAAAAAAGGGGGAATCAACCGTTTCCACAACCGTCCCGGAAGCAAAAGGAAGTCTCATGTAATGGTAATCCATAGGACCAAACCAGTAATCATTTTTCCGTATTGCCTCTGATGTCTCCGGAAGACAGTAGATGATTCTCCCTTCCCAATTCAGGATAATATTCCATTCCAGTTCCATATACCGGGCGCCTCTCCTGTAAAATTTGCGGAGAACCCCAAAAAATAAATCCTTTTCAATCTCATACCTGTTCGCTGCTTTTTCAATCTGTTCTTTTATAAACGCAATCCCAGCCCCGGGCGCAGTAAAAATCCGCCTTTTCAGAAATTCTTCTTTCCTCCCATAACAGAAGATATCCGTCTCATAAACATTTCGTAACCCGCCTCCATGATAGATGATTTCCTCCAGCGTCTCTCCCGCTTCAATCTTATCGTCCAGAAGCTTTAAAGGGCCGGCTTCCTGCCGAAGACGCCGCAGCCCTTCCAGCTTATCTTCCAACGTTCTGTGAGGCGCTGAAAGGATGCAGTTTATCTGTTGTGCAAATTCTAACCGGGGTCCTCCGGACAGCCATGTGGCAATGTCCGGAGAATAGATCCATCTGCTTAAGTCCGTCATAGGTTCTTACCTCCTTTGTGATGCCATTGTAACACTTCCGTTACATGTACAACGACAGAGCGGTTTCCTATTCATGAAAGATTTCTTTCCCGTTAAGATTAACCAAATCGCTAATCTTAATTTCTTCCTCTGCTTTCTTCCCATCCTTACGTACAAACCGGACTAGACAGGAACTTTTTTTATCCCTCATGCTTTCTGATACCTCAGTCTTTCCCTCTAAATAAGTCCTGCATAGAAAATCAGCAATCATCCATTGGATTTCACTCTGTTTTTTTCTATTCGATTTATCTTTATTTGCATAGGATGATTCACCGGACTCAAATTTACATTCCAAAAACAGAAGATATTGCTTATTATCTTTTTCATACAACACGGCAATATCCGGTTTCGCTTCCATCATACATTTGATTGTAAATAATTCATCCTCCGACAATTTAGCATGAGGTACATAACGGCCTAAATTGTATATCAAATCCTTACCTTCGCAATCTTCAACTTCTCCTTCATGTACATATTTCATCAATTTATAGTTAAAAAAGTCATTCATATCCATAGATTCAATCGCTTTTGTTTTACGGTTAAAATCCTTTTGCGTCAGTATCCCCGGAATCTTCCCCTCTTCGTTTTTCCCCAGAACAAGACGCCGGTTTCTCTCAAAAAAGTCCCTCATAAAAGTCGCCTCATAAAATACCTTCTTAATATTTGCTTCCTTTGGCATTCCACAAACCTTAAATATCCTTCCTGTCTCTCCACAGCGCATCTCCTGTTTCCGGTAAAAACGCAGTATATTGTACAATAAAACAGCATACTGCCGTTCCTCACGACAAATAGAATACTCTGTTTCCTCATCTTTAATAAAATTCTCTGCTGTACACCCATACTTTTCATTTATCTCTTCATAATTCATAACACAAATTCCCCTCTCTCCCTCAAAATTCCAATTGTATTAATCACTTTATTAACACTGGCGACCAAATTTCCTTCATCAAAAAACGGCCATTTCACCGCTTCCTCTTCCACCGCATCTCTATACCGTGTACTAAGATTCTTAAGAACCTTTGTCCGTGTTCCCTGGTCAAAAGCATATACACAGCCGGCCAAATCATGACCGTCTACATCACGTACCAATCTCTGTATACATATATCCGGTAATTCATTCATTTTATTCCCAAGCAGTTGTACCGCTTCTGACACTTCCTTATGTTTGAATGTTGGACACATAGCAGAAAGTCTTTCCCTAATCTCTTTTTTATGCAGCCGTTCCTGTTCCTCTTTTCGCTCACATGTCAGCTTCTCATATTCTTTTCGCTGTTTAGCGGGCATCAGACTTAACAGAACATTCATGAGCATTTCCTTACTTTCCCGCTTTTGAATACCTATCATTCCTCTTAAACACATATAATCCACCATGGCATCCACGCCTTCAGGCTCATTTGTCCAATATTCATTGGTTGCGATTTCGACGGTCAGTTTGGGGCTGACCTCATTTGCCGTCAGCAAAATCAAATGTTTCAAAAAATCTGACTCTGCCTCTTCTGCCGCCTCTTCCAGCGCGACCAGCCCCCCTGCTCTGCTAATATCATAAAGCTCCATAATCCCATCCACCGCATCTTCCAGCTTCTTCCCTTCATATGTAACTTTCCTCAATTTGCAGATTGCGTCACGTCTGACATCCTCCAGCCATCTCTTCACAATATCTTCTCCATCATAATTTCCATTTCTTTTCTCTGTGTCTGTCAAAAGATTTTAAATATAAAATACCCTCTCATCTTCCAGCCTCAAACAAGCCAGCTTCGCTTCCGGCAAAACGCCTTTAAACCCATAACCGCAGTCCAAATCATAAAAAATACAATCCATCTCTTCATCATAAACCCGGTAAACATTTCCATAATTAAACGGCAGTTCATACCTTGCCGTAGTGGGAGTATGTCCCGCAAGAATCATCCCATGTTCCACACCTCCGTACCTATAAGCGTCATCCCTTGCTTTCAGATAAAAGTCCTCCAATGAGTCATAAGAACCATCCGTATCCAGTCCTTCCAGACATTCAAGACTTTCAATATACCCGCCATGGACAACGATACACCTTCTCCCGTTCATCACAGTTTCATAATAATAGGGCATTTTCCCGATGCACCCCGCCCACACTGACAACTGCTCAAACGCCGTCCTCCTTTCCTTAACAAGATTTCCTATAGTCCCATACAGATCAAAATAGGAAGTCATCTTTCTGATTGTCCCATACACAGACAGGGTATCCTCCACACTGGCAGTATCCAGCCCGCATTTCTGAAAAATCATTCCCATAGCTTCCACACAATAGCGAAATTCCTCATCATGGTTTCCTCTCACCAGAATGATATTTTCCCCTGGACTTTCTATCCATCGAAGCATCTCGTAACTGTTTGGCCCTCTGTCAATATAATCGCCTGCACAGATCAGCCTGTCCTCTTTAGAAAATCCGATTTTATCAAGCATACGTTTCATAGCGTCAAAATGCCCATGAATATCTGTCATAACATATGTACTCATCCACAATTACCTCCAAACAGCTTCCAGAGCATGCTTCCATAGATTATTGTATACCCTTATCATCTTCATGACAATAATAATGCCTGGAATTATCCACAATCACCCTGACAGCAAGCCCGTCCAAATGAAACCTGTCCATAATATCCCGTTTAAAATTCTCATACCTGATCATATTGATATTCACATACAAAAACGCTCTTCCGCCTGATATTTCAACCCTCCCCCTTGGAAAATAGTTCCATCCATATTTTCTTAAATCTTTTCGGTGTTTTACAAAAGACGTCCATGTTTTTTTATGATTATATGCATTCTCCCTTCTGGAATTAAAATCCCAATCCCCTGTCACTCTCCCATCCCTGTCACATGACACAGGAAAAGCAATCAGTTCTGTCTCCGAAAAATCGCACTCATCCATTTCATTGAATCCACAGATAAACCAGAAAATACCCTTTGAAATAGGTTCGCTCATTTTCAAGAATCTCCCCTTAGCGTATCAGAATACTCTGGAGCGTGTTTGAAGCTTCAAACACGCTCTAACAATCCCTGGAAATGCTCCGACCATCGACTGCCTTTCTCCCGCTCATCTCCCCGCAAGAAAAAGCCGCTCCATCCGAAGCCCTGTAATCCGCCCGCCTGGTTCTGGCTCCTTCTTTGAGCCTCAACTTTCCAAATGCATCATTTACCTCCCGGGGGATAGCCGTCATAATCTCATATCCCTTCTCCTCCCTGTCCTGTTCTTTAAATGATACGTAAACCCCCACACAAAATCCGTCTCTCCATGAAATTTCCTGACTCCTGTTCCCCCTGTATGCCTTTGCCCCCTGTTCCATGAACCGAATCAGATACTCCATCAGCATCAAAACAGCATGGACATCTTCCTCAAACCCAACAAAACAAATACAGGAAACAGGTTTCTGCCGGTAAAAATTCCTGCACCGAAAATTCTCTGACAAAGCCGCAGCCAGCATTAAATGATGCTGGTTAAGGGGGATGCTTCTAAATCGCAGCTCCTTTATCACTACCCCCTTTTTTATGTCCTCTTTCCACTCATTTTCTCCCATAGAAATATGGTATTTCATCATAAGATTTCTGGCCGCCTGGACAGCGGCCAAAGCCTCATTCTCATTATCACTCTCCGCTAAAGCCAAAAGACTTTTAATCTTACGCCGTACCACTTCCCTGTCCAATATCCCATCCTCCCCGTCCCTTATGATAAGTAAAACCTTGTTCCATAGTAACTGTTCAGCACCCCGTTAAGGGCACATTGATTTTTGGACAAAACAGAGAAAATAAAATTTCTGTTTCGTCGTTGCTTTAGTGTAAAAAGTGGATAACTTTCTAGTATAACTGCCAAGTGCTTTTGGGTTGTGGATTACTGAAACATAATTCCCCAGTTGTATCACAGATAACAGAGTAATTGTGGATTTTATCCGAGTGTTACCGGCAATTAGCTCTTGTTTTTTACTGTTTATCCACCGTCATTTTGACAGTATATCAAAACGACACGATTCGCTTTTTGGACCATTTTCCGTTAAAATAGAAGTATCAAATTTAACGGAAGAAGGTGGTCTGAATGCCAGTAAATGTTACACTTGAAATGGTTCAGCAATTGCTTGAACAGAATGCTTCATTGCTCAGGCAAAATGAAATTCTCACAGCAACTATTGCTGAGTTAAATCAGACCATACAGGAACTGAAGGGACAGCTTAATAAGAACTCCAAAAACAGTTCCAAACCACCTTCAAGTGACGGCTATAAAAAACCTGCTCCTAAGAGTCTGCGCAAACCATCCGGAAAAAAGGTCGGTGGACAGGATGGACATCAGGGGATACATTTAGCGGTAATAACAGCTCCGGATGAAATAGTCAAACATATGCCCTCCGCATGTAAAGGATGCCAGCATTATCAGATATGCAAAGGCACTGCATGTATTGCGCAGAAACGCCATGTTATTGACGCGGTTGTTACAGTCAATGTAACGGAGCATCAGGCACTGGAACTTCCAGTCTGTATGCTGCATGGAGATACCCGCACAGGTGCTTTCCCTTCTGACGTAAAAGCAACCGTACAGTATGGTGAAAACCTTCAGGCATTAGCTGTTGCACTAAATACCGTAGGCGCAGTCAGCATCAAACGTACCCATGAGATTCTTTCCGGAGTATTTAACATTCCGATTGCAACAGGAACGGTCAGCAGCATGGTAAAAAGATGCGCTGACAGTCTGAGTGAAACAGTAGGTAAGATCAAGGATAAGATGATCGGTTCCGCGCTTGGACATTTCGACGAAACCGGAACCAGAGTGGATAAAAAACTCTGGTGGGTTCATGGCGCCTCAAACTGTGAATACACCTATCTTGATATCAGTCCCAAACGTGGAACTGCAGGTATGGAGCAATGCGGCGTTCTTCCGGAATTCAAAGGGATTGCCATGCATGACTGCTGGGCTTCCTACTGGAATTATCCGGATATTCAGCATGCAGTCTGCTGTGCCCATCTTCTCCGTGAATTAACGGGGATTGATGAAAATCATCCGGATCAGAAGTGGGCATCTGCATTTATAGACCTTTTACTGGAAATGAAAAAGGCCAAAGAGAAAGCTGTAGAGAAGGGAAAGGACTCTCTGAGCTATTATCATTATCATAAGTTCGATAAGAAGTATGATGAACTTATCGAACAGGCCCGGAAGGAAAATCCACTTCCCGAAACCACGGAGAAAAAACGTGGACGGAAGAAAAAAGGAAAAATCCTTGCCCTGGCAGAACGCCTTGCGAATTACAAGGCCTCAGTCTGCCTTTTTATCCATAACTTCCATGTCCCGTTTGATAACAACCAGGCGGAACGAGATCTGCGGATGATAAAGGTGAAAACCAAAGTATCCGGATGCTTCCGAACTGAGGAAGGTGCCAGAGATTATCTAAAAATCATGTCCTATGTTGGTACAGCACATAAGCAGGGATACAATGCTTATGAAGCAATCAGAAATGTAATCTCAGGTCATCCTGATTTCATCTTTGAATAAGGGGGGTCTGAATAGTTACCAGTATTTTATTAATTCCGAGTGCTGTGCGCTGTCTCCGGGGACGAATTTAGTATGCACTATGGGGCGGAAGAGTTGTTCTTTGTCATCTTGACTGTGGCGGGGGTGTCTCTGTATTACGCACTCTACAGGATGGCGCGGGAGTCTGGTCAGAACAGCGCTTCCGACGGTCTTTTGTGGCTGGTTGCGGCGGCGGTAACCCTTTTGGTGATGAATTTGTCGCTGTATCCGGTGTATCGGTTCGCGGTGGCGCGATTCATGACCATAAGAGTCTGGCTCTATATAAAAAGCACATAGAATTATTTAGGCAGGAACAGGTTCTGGAGGAGGCGGCAACCGTTGAGATCCTGGAGTTAAGGCATGATATGAAACAGCATTTGGTGTGTCTTAGGGAACTGCTTTTGGGGGATTTAAAGGAGGAGGCGCTGGATACCATAGATAGGCTGATTGGAAGCGCGGAGCGAAAGGGGGCTCTGAAGTCAAATACCGGCAATATTGTTGTGGACGCTTTGGTGAATCATGGGTGGCTGGAGGCGGTTGAGAAAAAGATCCAGTTTCATGTAAGGCTTGACAGCGTGCCGGAGGCGGCCATACCAAATTCTGAGCTGAGCATTATTTTGGGAAATGCTTTGGATAATGCTCTGGAGCCGTCCCGGTATCTGCCAGAGGGGCAGAGAGCCATATGGGTAGAGATTAGCTATGTGAAACAAGGCCTTCTGATCAGTGTGAGGAACCGCTATAAGGGGGAACTGGAATTGAAAGGAGGGCGGCCCAAAAGCAGAAAAGAGGGAAGAGGGCACGGTACAGGGATCTTTTCTATGGAGAAAGCGGCCGCCGCATTGGACGGTACGCTGACAATCAAGACAGAAAATGGGATTTTTGATTTAGAGATCTGGATTCCGTGTGGGCAAGGGAGGGGATAAGCCGGCTGGAGGCTGTAGTTTCCGGCCGGCTTTTTGATTCAGCGAAACATCATATTTTCCACAAAGATCCCGTACCCTCTGGTGCTGTCCTGGATAAACACGTGGGTCACGGCTCCGATGAGCTTTCCGTCCTGGATGATGGTGCTGCCGCTCATGCCATGGACGATTCCGCCGGTGAGGGCCAGAAGTTCCGGGTCCGTGACCTGGATTACCAGGCTTTTATTCTGGTGGGAGGTGGAGTAGTCCACTTTCTGTATCTCGATCTGATAATCTTTTATTTCCCCGGAAATGCCGCTTCGGATAACGGCAGGGCCTTTTTTTACGTCCTGGCGGTAGCCGATCTCCAAAGGCTGCATGTTGATGGCAGCGCGGAATTTATCGTTGGCTGTCCCAAAGATCCCCACGTCGGAGTTGGCGTTGATCTCCCCCAAAAGAGAACCGGGGCCGTAATAGATCACGCCGGACATGACCCCCGGGTTGCCGATGGAGCCTTTTTCGATCCCCACGATCTCGGTATTGTAGAGGGCGCCCTGGGAGATCTGGACTACCTCCCCGGTATCGCTGTCGCTGATGCCGTGGCCCAGGGCGCCGAAGTTGCCGTTAAGATCCAGATAGGTTAAGGTGCCGATGCCCTGGGTGTCGCTCCGGACCCAGACCCCCAGCTTTTTGGTTCCGTCTTGTGCCGTGACGGGCTCAATGGTCACGTCCATCAGCTGTTCATCCCGGCGGATGGTGAGAACGGCAGGCTGGGCTTCCAGGCGGGATACTTCCTGGGCTAAGTCTTCCTTAGTCTCCAGGGCATGGCCATTGATGGACTGAATGTAATCGCCGGACTTTAGGATCCCGGCGGCAGGCTCTGCGGCGGAGCCATCCTGGCAGATGATCTCTCCGGTACCAATGACCATGATGCCGTTGGATTTCAGGTAAATGCCTACAGGAGCGCCGCAGGGGATGGCGTACTGGGTATTGACCACATCCACCTGGATCTCTTTAAAATGAATAAGGCCGAACAGATCCAGGGATAATAAGTAGCTGCCTTCCGATCTGCCGTAAAGGCTGAACTGTTGAGAACGGGTGATGGTGATCTGCTCCTGGGGGATGTTGGAGCCATTGCCAAGGACCACCTCCTCGCTTTCACTCTGCAAGGTGGCGTGGAGGGGAAGAGGAAGTTGGACGAGCTCCTCGTGATTCCGGATGATATTGATCCTGTCAGGGATCACGCGTTCCAAATAATAGAAGAAAAAGCCCGCAAAGGACAGGACGGCAGCAAAAAATGTCCACAGCAGGTATTTCCCGGCTCTGCGTTTTTTCAATGTGACACACCTCCTGAAATGAAATCTTCTCTTGTAGTATGTGTCAAGAAATGAAAAACACTCTGTTATTTTTTAGTTGTCACAATTTTCTTGTAAAATGGGGGTGGCTGTCATATAATAGTGGGATGCAATGAGCGGTCTCGGAAACTCAATAGTAAATAGGCAGGAAAGGGTTGGTCTACGCCCTGTAAGTGATATACCACTGGTTTTTATTTTGTAAAATTTTATTATCTCTTTTCAGAGCAGGAATGACATGGGTTCACAGGAAACTGTGGACACCAAGACTGGTGGATTTTGAACAGACTTTCAGGACGCCCTGCGGCCTGCAGTGCAAAGGGCTCCAGTGCCACAGCAACATGAGCTACATGGGGATTGAGTGGACTTTTGAAAATGATATGGCTACCATCCACTGCCCTTATGAAAAGAAAGAATGTAAGCTGAAACATGAATATCTCCAGGAGCATGGCATACTCCGGTATGACTGTGAGGTCCATATGACGGAGGAAGAATACTGTTATGAGGGGAGTGTGGAGCATATCCTGAAACTGCATGACGATGAGATATGAAGGCAGGAGATCAGTTTCGGACTGCAGAAGAAAGGACGTGTCTGCCGGGAGCATATGCGGTTCAACCGGGATACACTGGAATGGGAGATGAACTATGACCCTTATGACTGCGGACGGAACAGATGTGCAGGGATGTGCCCGGTCCTGGGGCATGAGCTGGATAAGAAAAGGGGAAATGTATTTTATGATATAAAAATTTCCTATCTTAGAAATGACCTAAGCGGCACACTGTTTGAAGGGCAGGTGGATACCCAGATTATCAAAGGGAAAAAGCTCTTTGACCATCCGGTGAGCATGGATATCTGCAGGATATGCACCAGGCTCTGCCAGGACAGAATAAAGGAGAAAGTGCGGAACCATTATTTTACGGAACTCTTTTTCTCCGAATACCACGGCAGGTATTTTTCCTTTGAGATCCAGAACGTCCGTGCAGAACGCAGGGAAAGCAGGGATCTGATGCAGGACCTGGAGGATATCCGGAATGGAATCCAGATTGTGCATGCTTCCGATATGGAAAAACGGGATTCAGAGAATAAAAGGGAGAGATGGTGGCAGTCACGGGAGTCCGCAGTCAGACGCCTGGAAAAGAAACTGTTGGAGAACGGATATGAGAGCCTGGAGGAATACAGCACAGACCGGCGCTATGCAGACAAATGGCTGGGTCCAGAGAGGATTCAGTTGTTGCTTGTCAAATCAGGTACAGGCAAGCTGTTTGGGAGGTATCATGAAAGGATTTAACCGGCAAAATCAGTTCTTGTCCCTTTGTGGTCTGAATTGTGGACTTTGCCCTATGTTTTTGAACAAAAACTGCCCCGGCTGCGGTGGAGGGAAAGGAAATCAGTCGTGCAGGATCGCAAGGTGCAGCATGGAGCACAGAGGAGTAGAATACTGCTGTCAATGCAGGGAGTACCCATGTGAAAAATATGAGCATATTGATGATTTTGATTCCTTTATTACACATCGCAACCGAAGGGCTGATCTGGAAAAGGTCCGGCAGTTTGGGGCCGAAGCCTATCATACAGAGCAGATGGAAAAAATAAAAATACTGGATATTTTATTGTCCGGCTATAATGACGGCCGTAAAAAGACCCTTTTTTGCGTTGCGGTAAACCTTTTGAATCTGCAGGAGCTTAGGGAGGCGCTCAGGGAAATCGGGAGAAGACCGGATATGGAAACTCTCACGCTCAAAGAGAAAAGCGCTTTTGCCGCAGGGATGCTTTCGGAGATTGCATCCCGTAGAGAGATTGACCTAAAGCTGCATAGGAAAAAGTGACAAACCGAGTATGGAGGAGATATCTGTGAAAATGGATGCTTCCGTGGAGAATTTAACGAACCTTCTGGATAGTTAATGCATGATGGACGAATAAACAAATCGGATTGATGGAGGGACATACTGTGAAGAAGAAAATAGGGATAGGCATTGCAATTTTAGGAATTATTATATTGTGCATTTCGTTAAATTTATTTGTAATAGGAGAACCGATTGATGGAGAGCAATTAGCATATAATATCATGCAAAATAACTCAACTTTAGAGTTGCAAGTATCTGCAAAAGAACCTGCGGTTGCCCTTAGAGGATGGAAATTTGAACAAGAGGGAAATAATGTGTTTATAAGTGCAAAAAAAGTACTTGTATCTTTTCTGTTTTCAAGCGGTCAATACCAAACATCCATCGATATAGACGGGATAGAAAACGTTTATTTGGGTGGTCAAATGATATGGAACAGTAAATAAATTCATATTTAAGGAGGAATACTTATGGAGCGTTTTAAAAAGATTTATCAGCAGGGAAAGATTGATGTGGTTGAAATTTGGGTTGATACACAAACTGGTGTAAACTATGTTTTTCATAGAAATGGAAATGCGGCAGGATTTACCCCTTTGCTTGACAAAGATGGAAAGCCAGTAGTAAGTCAATAGTACCTATAAGTTCCAGTTTATAGAATTGAACAAATCGGAATTTTATTGGACTTATTTGCTTAGTCAACGATACTTTGGCCGGAAAGAGTGATTACTCGTTTACAGCATTTTCAAATGCAAAAATTTCTGTTCTACAAGAAAAATATAGGAATGAAGTTATCGAACGTTGGAGCAGCACCCATGAGTATCAAGAGTTTTCTTATTTTTTTCAGCCAGAGCCGAAAAAGAGAGAAATCAGAAGTGGAATGATTTTTTAATATATTCCAAAAATGTCTTTGAAAGACTGGCGGAATATAAGGCAGAAACACCTGCTTTACCCGTCGTTCAATCTATTGTTGCAGAGTGGCAAGGGTATATTTCTGAAAACTTCTATCCCTGTTCGGATGATATGCTGATGTATCTGGGCGAGCTCTATCAAACAGACGAACGGTTTGCCGAGTACATCAACAGATTTGCTACATGGAATGTTGCAGAGCTTTTGGGTGAAGCAATTAAAGTCTATTGCTATAATCGCTAATAACCTATTGTATCTACCTGGCGGTGGAAAAGAAAAACGTTGCTAAGCAGCTCCTTTCCCACGCTCCTATTACATTTTACTGACGGTGGCTTTAAGAAATCAAGACCGCCATTCCATTTTACTATAGCTATGATAAGGTTTTTTTCTTTTTCTATCTTTATGTATAAAAATTTCAGCGTTCCAACGGGACGCGCAGCCATCACCGCAGGTGATAATCTCAGGGGTTTGGGGACATGTCACCAACAAGCATTTTGGCAGGAATACCGGAAACGGATTCCTGCCAAAATACGC
>ERZ808049.517-NODE-517-length-18090-cov-3.413202_pt1 | contig 18090 bp, 15 predicted proteins | sample MGYA00380198_ERZ808049 | MGnify/ENA primary metagenome ERZ808049 (study PRJEB31490, sample SAMN06133414) | mouse gut metagenome | isolation source: Z2_2 | host: mice | place: China: Chengdu | collected 2015-05 ...
TTTCCGCCGAACTTGCGCGAATCCAACATGTCAATTCAATCTTTTCACCAGAACCACCGTCCGCTGACTCCTTTGTGTCTGCTGATGAACATCCAATCATGGAAAACATAGTAATCGCTGCCATTGTCAATGCTGCCAATCTTCTTTTCATTTTCTTTTCCTCCTGTTAAATCAGTTTTCTTTGTTTTTATCCGAAGCGGTTTATTCCGCCACGTATCAGTAAATCCAACCCGTCTCCATTATTTTTCTTATGATTCTCAATTCTTACTCCACTTACCCAGATATGATCCGAGTCCAGAAATGCGCTTGTCCATGCAGGCGAATTATATAAGTATAGCTCTTGTAAACGGATATTTCTGCACCTCAACATGCGAAGCATCATTGGGCGATAGATACTGTTTTCGTTCGGAAATGCCTCAGCATTTCCATCCAACGTACCTGTTCCGCATACATCTCTGCCTCCTTTCGTTGTGCCCTCATTATATAGGAATATCATTTTTTTGAAAATGTGAAAAAATTTAGCTATATGGATGATTTTTTATGCTTTTACTTCTGCATCCGCCCTGAACAATAAGATTTTCTCTCCTACCCCCAACAGCACTTCGAATAGCCCGGTATTTTCTTTTTTTTCTATACGACCATCCGAATAATGAATCTCCACATCCTTCATATCACTTTCCACGATACATGGCTCGCCCGCCAAACTTTTTATTTCTATTCTGCTTGTCCTGCCGCCTTCATAGACAGCCGACACCCTGAATCCACCCTGGGCGGCAAAATTCTGAAAACTTATTTCCTTCCATTCTTCCGGTACTGCCGGAAATACACGGATTTTTCCACCCCAGCTCTGCAGCAGTAATTGCTGGATACACTCAGCTGCCGCCAGAGGTGTCTCCATCACTGGTCCAGCCTCCCTGTACATAGAATTTTCTGTAATGTACTCTCGCATCAGAGTTTTAATTAAATCCAATGCCTCTGTCCCTTTTTGATAAGCACTGTACATCAACGACGCTCCTATGTATGAGAATCCTAATATGTCTCCTTTGTAGGAAAACCAATGTTGAATAGATTTTTCTAACACATTCCACGAGTCACTGTTGTCACGGTTTACCAGATAAAGCGGTACATGCATCATCAAATGTGAAAAATGCCGATGGGTTTTCGCATAGGGCAAATCCCTTCCAATTAAATATCCATCCTGATTCTTCGGATAATCTGTCAGATTGCTACAGATATCTTTCCATATCTTTTCTTTTTCATCTGATATTCCTAATTTTTTCGCTGCTTTTAAAAGTGTCTTACATCCCCAATACAACAGGCTCAGATCATAATTGCAGTCTGCACACCGTTCTCCGTACTCAGGTGAGTCTGTAGGTGGAAGATGCCATTTCCCATCATTTCCTTTTTTTATAAAATGTAAATAATAATTGATACTCCTGCGCAGCAGCGGATATAAAAACTCCCGCAAGAATTCCATATCCATTGTCATGCGGTAATACAGCCAGCAGTCATGCAGCACCCACGTCAAATTTCCCAGCTCAACAAATTGCTGCCCGTTATCCACAAGAGGGTCTGCAATTTTAGACTTTAAATTCCATGTCGTATTGGTCCCCATTCCGCTGGAGTCAGCACGATATTTTTCTGCCACATTTTCTATCAAATCATTCTGATATTTCTGTAAATGCCGGTTCAAAGATTCTGCCTGTACAAGACGCCCCGATGTATACAGCGGCCAATAACAGAGCTGCACATTCAGATTCCACCAGGTTCCCGGCCACGGTGTGACCGTCAGCCATGGTCCCTGATTGTCTAGCACCGGACTTTCTCTATGTATGGCACTTCCTAATTTATAAATCTGCCGCCAGTAAAACGCCTGAATTTCCTTGTTCGGAATACGCAGCCCACTGATTTCATAATATGACTTCCACCAGTCCAGATGCTGTTTTCGATAATCGGATGCTTTCGCTGTTTCTATCATCCGGAGCACATCTTTTGTTTCCAGTTCCTTTCCTTGCTTTACAGAAATCAAGATACTTTTCTTTTCGTAATCATATTGGCAAACAGTCACTGTCTGGCAGTTCTCCGCCAGGCTCTGCACGCAAGCCGTTTCCAAAATGTGTCCTGATTCCTCCCTCACCTGCACTTCCGGAGGCGCATTTTTTATATACCGTCTGTCAATCCTCATCTCCTCCTGCATCGCCAGTCCATAACTTTGCCTTGGACTGACCGCCTCATACGGAATAAAACGCCATTTGTTTAATTCTCCTTCTGTCTGCTCAATTACAATAAGGGGCGCTTCTGCACAGACATAAAATCTACATTCTATTTTTATATTTTCTTCCGCCGTATCAATACACAAAGACAGTGTTGTAATGCCCTCATAAATATCTGTATGCATTGCAAACTCTATCTGGCTTTTATGTTTCTTCAACCAGGACAGAGGATACTCTAAATATCCAATCGGAAGTCTGGGATTATCAAACTGTTTTGCCATCCAGAATTCTCTCGATTCCCGCCTGTCATATATCTGATTGCTTCCAAGTTCTACATGCAGAAACCAACTGTCGTCGTGTTCTGTAAACCAAATCATACTTCCCAGCTCACCATTCCCGTGAAAAGCTCCCTGACTCCAGTCTTGCGGCAGTTCATTGATATCCTGCCAGTAAAAATCCCCAACTGAAATTTCTTTTCTTGTCATCATAGTCATTTTCCCTCATTCTGCGTCTTATCCTTTAACAGAACCGGCAGTAATTCCTTCTACGAAATAACGATTCATAAACAGATAGATAATTACCATCGGGAAGACCGCCAGTACACTTCCGGCAATCATGATATTCCACGCCGAAATACCTTCTCCCATATCTTTCAATGCGATAACTCCGACTGTCAATGGACGGATTTCCGGTTTTGAGAGCGATAATGCCAACGGAAGCAGATAACTGTTCCATGCATTTTTAAATGCGAACAATGCTGTCGTTGCCAGAATCGGCTTGCTCAAAGGAATCATAATCATGTAAAATTTCTTAAAAAATCCACATCCGTCCATCTCTGCGGCTTCATCTATCTCTTTACTGATGCTCACCATATATGATTGCATCAACATAACCAGAAATGGGAGCCCGGATGCCGTCTGCGTCAAAATTATACTCCAAATATTTCCCATCAGATGCAGTTTCTGACACATATTGAAAATCGGATAAATCAAAACAACATTAGGTATAAACATGACCAGACCCAGAACTGCCAGCAATAACGGTTTTACACGAAATGTGGTTCTTGCCAGTACATATGCCGCCATGGAACCGATAACCAATGTCAGAAACGTTGACATTCCTGCAATAATCAAACTATTCCATGTGTATTTCCCGAAATTAGCCTGTGACCAGGCTTTTGCATAACTTGATGCATCCCAGACTTCTGGAAAAATGTTTGAACCACCGTTCAAAAATTCTACACTTCCTTTAAACGAACCGAAAAATGCATAAATTAAAGGAAATGCACAAAATACCGTCACAACAATCAAAATCAAATATACGCCTGCTCTTCCCGGTGTAACTTTATTCCTCTTCATCCTATTCATCTCCCTTCTTTCTCACCGAATTTTTTACTTGTGATAAAAAAGTACAACGCTCCTACTGCCGCAGTTATAAAGGTTGCGCAGACACTGACTGCCGATGCATATCCTTGTTGTGCCCCTGTACTATTGAAAAAGTACTCATATATATACAGCGCCATAACCGAAGTCTGCTTTCCGGGTCCGCCTCCTGTCAACACCTTAACAGAATCAAATAATTGGAAACCATTCAAAATACACAACATTGAAATGACCTGGAACATCTGACCGAGCATCGGCAATGTGATACTCTTAAACTGCTGCCATTTTGATGCACCATCTAATGTTGCACTTTCATACAATTCCGTTGGAATTTTCTGAATCGCCGCCAAAAACATAATCATCAAATATCCCACCTGACTCCATGTGTTCAGCAAGATGATAATAAATTTTGCACTGACAGCATTCCCAAGCCACTCAATCGGTTCTCTGATGAATCCTGTCTGCAGCAACATTCCATTTACAATGCCATTATAGGACGAAAACATAAAGAAAAATATGATACCAATGATTGCCGTACTTGTTACATTCGGCAGAAAAATAATTGTTCGGAAAAAATTCTGTCCTTTGATTTTGCTATTCAGAAATATAGCCAGCAGCAATGACAAAGGGATTTGAATTACATATGCCATTATCGTCAATTGGAACGTATTTAACACGGCACGCCACCAGCTTTCATCCTTTGCCAGTCTTATGTAGTTTTGGAATCCGTTAAACACAGGTTCTGTAAACCCGTTATATTTAGTAAAGCTCAGATAAATGGACTCCAGAAGGGGATACACGCAGAACAGGAAAAACAATACCAGCATCGGCAGAAGCATTAAAAACATCTGCACATGCTGTACTCGTTTGCTGCGTTGGATTTTTGTTGTTTTGTTCATTCCACTCTTCCTCTCTTTCTCTTTTTCTTTCTTTATTTTTCTTGATAGCCATATTATAAAATGCTATAATTCTTTTGAAAATGAGACAAAATTATGTACGAGGGGGGAATTATTTTATGAAGCTCTTAAAAAAGAACAATCTTAGGATTAAACTTTTGTCCAGTTACGTAATTCTTGTTCTTCTGCCTTTTTTAATCAGCACTTTTGTTCTAAGTTCCACTTCCTCTTCAAATATTCGTACAAATACGCTTTCTTATATTAATCTCTTCGTGGAACAAATTTCATCTAACATAGACAGCTATATCGGTGAGCTTGACCGGATGACTCGTATTATAACTCTGGATTCTTCCATGTGTAACATCCTAACCGAACCAAGTGGAAATGATGCTGTGAGCAATTATTTGAATTCTCAACATTTAGAAAATGAGATATTGAAAATGACGACTCAGCAGCCCAGTATCCGAAATGTCACTTTTATAGGTGTCAATGGCATGATTTACAGTGGAACCTCAAACAGTATCACAGACACTGATTTGTTTTTTGATATCACACATGCGGATGATATAGATGAGCAGGATTCAAATATATATCTGTCCTCTGCGCATATTCCTTCTTATCTGCTTGTAGATTACCATCAAAATACAGAACCTGTGTTTACGTTGACCCGGCCTCTTTACACTTATAACAAACAAAAAATAGGTTCTGTTGTTTTGATTATCACATGCGAGGATCTGTTAAATGCCATTAACATCAATCCTTCGCTTCTTGAAAATGGAGCAAGAATTGTTGTAACCAACAAAGACAATAAAATCGTAGCCGATACTTCCGAGAACTTTGTTCCGGAAAATCTTTCCGATAAGACTTACATGGTATTAGATAATTCTGACCAGAACGATACGAAAAATCTGTTTTTTTCAGATGATTCAGGCTCCCTTACATCTACTGTGATTATCAGCAAGAACCAGCTTTTTAAAAGTACGCTTGACTTTAACCGGGCATCCATTTTCCTTGTATTAATACTGATTGGACTTATTATCCTTCTCTCCTTTTACTTTTCATACAGGCTGGTACGGCCGATAAAACTTTTGGAAAATGCAGCAAATGAATGTGCACAGGGGAATTATTCCATTCGTATACCCATTGTATCTCAAGATGAAATCGGAAATCTCTGTCTGAAATTTAATTTCATGACAGAACAGATTCAAAATCTTCTGGACAGAGTCTACCAGTATCAGCTGTCCACAAAGCAAGCACAGCTTGAAGCCCTGCAGAATCAGATCAGTCCGCACTTTTTGCATAACACACTGGATATTATACGAATGAAAGCATTGATAAACAAAGATAAAGAAGTAGCGAAGATGGTAGAAACTCTTGCAAAGCTATTCAGAATCACTTTGGATCGGAACAGTAACATTGTAACAATAAAAGACGAACTGGAACATGTGGAGACATATCTTACCATTCAAAACATGCGCTTTAATAACCGCTACCACTTTGTCAAAAATGTGCCGGATGAATTACTTAAATGTTCTATAATTAAACTGACCCTGCAGCCGCTTGTGGAAAATTCAATCAAGCATGGTTTTTCACAGACATTTGATGACGAAATGATAGAAATCCAGATTGAATCTTCCGGACACGATCTGATCATCCAGGTACGCGATAACGGTATTGGAATTGATGAAAACAACATCCGCCGAATCTATGATAAACTGGAGCATCTGGATACATTGGAGAACAATACGCTCCATAACAGTATCGGCATCGTTAATATCTCTGACAGAATACGGTTAGAATACGGAAGCACCTATTATCTCCGTATCTTTCCCAACTCTCCACGGGGTACTGTTGTAGAACTTCGCATTCCCAAAAACTACAATCTCGAAATGATTCCTGAAATAGATTAACGCAAATCAAAATACTCTAAGAATAAGTACACACAATAAGGAGATAAAAAATGGCTCGATACAAAGTATTGCTCATAGATGATGAACCTATTATTTTACAAGGTCTTCATATATTAATTGACTGGGATGCCCTTAACCTTGAAATTGTCGGCAGTGCATCAGATGGAATTCAGGGTCTGGAATTAATCAGAGAGTTGAAGCCTGATATTGTCATTTCCGATATCCGAATGCCTAACTGTACCGGTGTCGATATGATCCGGCAGGCACATAACCTCTATCCATGCCAGTTTATCGTACTCAGCGGATACTCCGATTTTGCCTATGCAAAACAGTGTATTTCTTTTGGTGTACAGGAATATCTCCTAAAGCCGGTTACCGATTCAGAATTAACCCAGGCACTTGAAAAAGTCATCAAACTTTTGGATAACCGTAAGGAATCTGATGATGCACTTATCCGCCTTGACGATATGAATCAGCAGCTTCAGCTTCTTGCGCGGGATGATATTCTCCGGGATATTTTTAATTCCTATTTTGAGACAGATGAAGATTTCTATCTTTCTCTCTCAGATTACGAGCTCTCCTTTCCGAAAGGAGCTTGCTTTCTTGCTGTCGCTTTTCAATTTTCAGCAGCACAAAACACCGGAAATATTCGAGAAACCTTATCCGGACAACTGAATTTTTTTTCTGCATCATTTTTACTTTTTTACTATGGGAATAATACTTATATGGGAATCTTTTCCTTTTGCAACGAATCGGAGGCAGATGCTTTTAACGAGCAGATCCATACCCTTCATTCGGATTTGTGCAGCTGTCTGAAAGCGGATATCAGCATCGGCATCGGAAATACTTACCCTTTTGCTTATCAGGCTTTTCTTTCCTGTAAGCAGGCAATTTATGCACTTTCTTATAAAATCATCCGTGGCTCCAGTTCTGTCAATCCTTTTGACAGTAATTTAAAAAGCGCACATTTTATCCAGAACATCCCGGATGAGCTGTGGAATACTTATCGCAAAAGTCTGCTGCAGCCCAATTTTGCCAGTATTTCAAATGCGATTCATAAGATTTTTTACTATATGATGGTTTCTTCTGACATGCCTCTTTTAGGCATACAGATCAATGCCCTTAACCTGATTATGACCTGTATTCAATATCTGTCGGAAACACCTTCTTCCACTTCATATTCTTACGAGAACATGAACTTTATGCAGCAGATTTCTTCCATTCAATCTGCCGGGGAGCTTGAAAAATATTCCGAAAATATTATATACAGCCTTTTAAATGACAGCAGGGAAAACGAATTGACTAAACCGGGAGAACTAGTTTCCAAAGTTGAAAATTATATTAATTCCAATTACCTGGAAGATCTTTCTCTCGTAACTGTCGCACAAATTTTTTATATTTCACCGATTTATCTTAGTCAGACATTTAAGAAACAGACTGGACAGCTTTATCTTGATTACGTAACACAGGTGAAAATAAACGCTGCTAAAAAGATGCTGCTCACTACGGATCTTATGGTATATGAAATTGCAGAAAGACTCCATTATAAAGATTCCAAATATTTCAGCAGACTCTTTGAAAAAAAGACAGGAAAGAAACCTAGTGAGTTCAGAAAAACACCAACAGAAAATTAGCATTTGTCCAGAATACGGCTGTATCAGTATGAAACAAGCCGGAAGGACTTATGCAAAACCAGGCTAATTAGCGTTCCCTTCATATTGTTTTTTCAAGGCCTCCCACTGGAAGGTCTGTGAAGTATGCCTGAAAATATTTTCCCTGCTAGATTTCCCTCAAATTCCATACTGTTTTGAAAAAAATTTTATTGAGCGCTTACGCTTCAAATAACATGCTCTCTACTAAAAAGTTATAATTAACATGTGACATATCTTTTCTCCTCCGTATTCTTAATACATCAAAAGCATCAGTGTCAACAAATTCATTTGTTGACACTGATAATATCATTCATTTCTGCTCCGATTTAAAACTTTTATACTCTGCACCTGAAAATCCATCAACCTGTGCTTTACACTCATCCCATGATTTATATATTCCAAGTGTTTTCCCTTTTTTTACTGCATAATATTTAAATGAAGTGCTTATTACTCCCCCCACTCTATCCTACCCGGCAAACACTCCCGCCTCACACCGGCAGACTATCCCTCACGCACAGCGCCCCATACCCCACCTGCGGATTGGGATATTCCGTAACCCCCGGCAAAGGTTTTGCACCCCTCCTCAAATACGCCTTCACCTTCTCCCCATACAAATACGGATCGTTTTGCTTTACTATTCCCCACTCCATCAAAAGCGCTGCGCTTCCGGTCACAAACGGTGCTGCAAAGGAGGTGCCCGTCACTTCCGCATAACCTCCGCCTGCTGCCGGAGCTGTGATTCTTACTCCCGGAGCTGCCAGATCCGGTTTAAATGCCGGCGCTCCTTCCTGCCCTTCTGCGGGTCCTCTTCCTGAAAAATCCGCATAGGTAAATGTCAAAGCATCGTATGCCCCGACTGTTACGACTCTGGAAGCCGTCGATGGAATTGTAAGGGTGGTCCGGCTTACCGGAAATAAAAATGCAGTTCCTACATTCAATGCACTCTGGCTGGGCAGCCACATCTGGTACTCACCGGATACAATCTTCCGCGGTGTCAAAATAATCTGCCATACACCTGCGTCAATATAAGATTGCCTTGGCAGAAAATCCAGAAAAATCTCTTGCCTTACACTATACGGGCTGGGTTCTCCATAATATAGCAGAATCTCCGTGCCTCCCAGTACAAACCGCTGTGTTCCCAGGTGCTCCTGAATCGGTCCTGCCTGTACACCAGAAGGATTCCTTATGGAAATATCGATCTCATCTACATAAGACTTCCATATCTGCACGTTCACTGTCGGTTCATTCATCTGTACCCCTAACTGTACGGTTTCCTCCTGATTTTCAACCAGCGTTCCTGCAGTATGTCCCGCACTCGTCCCTTCATTCCCGCTTCCAACGCAGATGACACTTTTCCAATAATTTGAAATATCATCCAGAAAACGTTCTATCAAAGATGTGCCGTCATGAGAACCGTATGTATTACCGAAGCTCAGATTAATCGCTACAGGCATTCGATATTCCAATGCCTTTTTTACCGCATAATCCACGCCCTGCATCAGTTCCGTCGTTCTGGGGAATCCATCTGCCCGGGGACTCCCAAGCTTTACCACGATAAGCTCGCTGCCCGGCGCCACCCCTACGTTTGCAGGGACATTTCCACTGCCGGGCGCACTTATGTTTCCCGATATATTTCCGCTGCCGGGCGCACTCACATTTCCTGCTGCACTCCCGCTCCCGGCAGCAATCCCCGCCACCGCCGTCCCGTGTCCGGAAGTATCCCTGCTTGGTACAATTTTTTCTCTTTCTTCTCTGCCGTCTGCCATTAGGGCTTCATTAATCTGCGCCTGTGTATACTCTGTTCCGATGGCATATCCTTTCGGCGGATTTCCCGGTATGGTCTGATCCCATAATGAGCGAATCCGTGTCTGTCCGTCGGGATAGCGAAAATCAGGGAGTGTATAATCGATTCCGCTGTCTATGACCGCCACCAAAATCCCACTGCCGTAAAGACTATCACTTTGTACCGCCCCGGCCAGAGAAAAAGGGCTTCGCTGTACCTCATTGATACAGGAAACCCTCTTTCCGTTCGTCACTTGAAAAAACAATCTTTTTGGTTTTTCTATGAAATCCACTGTCGGCAGCTGCGCCAATGCATTTATCCGGGATTCTGCAATTGTAATTACTGCATATTCATTCGCCATTTCCACCACGGCGGAGGCGATTGCACGAACCGTCTCCAACGAACCGGAATATTTGATGATCAAATCCCACTCCCTGTCAATGGGATTGTACCCCACCTCCAGCTCCAATGATCTCACACGCTCCTCCTCTGTCGCATCCAGAGCAAGATTCAACAGGTTCTCGGCTTTCTGACTCATATTACTCAGCTTCCTTTTATAACTATCATTCTTTTATAATATATGACGCCAAACGATACATATGAGCGGCAGAAATCAGATATAACAGGTGAACTGCATGGCCGAGTTGTTACAATTAGACATTTTTATATGGAGCCATCGTATAAGGCAGGAAAAGTCCTTCTCTCTTTGCGATTTCCGCAAACGCCGGAATTTACCCTCTAATTAAAGCCAATCAGTCTCCGTGCCACGCTGTATGCCATCGAAGACACCTTTCTTCCTGAGCGTCCGGGCAGATTCATTGTCTGTCCGAGGATTCCGTAACGAATCTTAAAATATGTCTTGTAATCCTTCTTCTTCAGATATTTCCACAGTTCCGTTTTCTTTTCCAGATTTTCTTTTTTCTTAGAACGGATACACAGAATAGAAGACACCGTCATCATAATTGCCAGATAATTGAGCATATATTTTCGGAGCTTCTTACTTGGCACCATGCGCAGCTCATACATTGCAACCATTGTCTTTGTTACAAAAATCTGCTGATCCACACGGCTGATCATTACTTTTTCATTGACGGACTGGTCTTCCCTCCCGATAAAATAACGGTAAAAATCCTCATCCATATAATAAAGCGTCCTCACATGCGGCAGCGGATAATACACATAAATATTATCTACATAAAACGTGTGCTTCGGCAGTTCCAACTGGCAGAGCTTCAGCATTTCTGTACGGTAAATAACGGAATGCATCAAAATATACTGATCCAGATGGAAACTTCCGATATCGTCCCAATGAAAAATCTGATTCTCCGGCAGAACATTTCCATAACGGATGACCTTTTTATGCTCCATGCCGACTTTCTCATAAACATAATTAGAAATAATCATGTCTACTTTTGAATCAGCATCAACAAAGCCTTTGATTGTCCGCAGAATGTTCAGAAGCGCATCCTTGTCTACCCAGTCATCACTGTCCACGACCTTAAAATATTTTCCTTTCGCATGGGTAAGTCCGGAATTGACTGCGTCACCGTGACCGCCGTTTTCTTTGTTAATCAATCGCACAATGTTAGGATACTGTTCCTCCAGCTTACGCCCAAGCACTTCGGTGCCATCTGTAGAACCATCGTTTACGATTAAGATTTCCACATCTTCCCCGGCAGGGAGGATAGAATTGACTGCGTTTTCCATATATGCCTCCGAGTTATAGCAAGGAATGGCAAATGTAATATATTTCATAATGTACTCTCCTCATTTCATTTTTATCATCTATCAATTTTGTAACGACAAACCGATATATCGCTTGAATTACACTGTCCGCAATTATTATACTCCAAATACAGTTTTTTTCCAACTCACATTATCTTCCATCACCATACTTCAAAGTCTTATAAATGGTTACTGTAATTTCAATTATCTGGATCATTATAAATATTGCAAGGAAAACATTTGGCACAAGACTTGTCTCCCAGTAATGCAGAAGATCCGTTTTAGAAACAAAGTCCATCTCAAACTGCCGCGATACGTCTTTTGCAAAATCTGGGTTAAAAAGCGGCAGCTTCTTCAAAAGAATGATATTCAGAACCATCTGAGCCACCCCTGTGACGACACTGCTGATCATTACGTTCCTGCTGTAATATCCGTTTATCAGACGGATGATTTCATCTATCAGCCCCATCAGCACGCTTGCCAGAAATACCGGGAGGATGATGTCCCATTTATCCAGATTGAATATGGAAATCGTTCCCACAAACTCATCGTCCTCGAAGATATATGCCCCAAAAAGCTGCGGACCGAATATCAATAGTCCTGCCATAAGAATGATGAATACGATACTGACCACACTATCCCCACGGCTGATTCTCGAGCGTTTGTCCGGTATCGGGGACAATTGTGCCGGATGCCAGATAAGCTCTTTCTCAAAACTGCTTTTCTTGACACCCTTCTCTTCTGCCTTTAAATTGTCTACACTCCACTTCTTCTTTTCACGTAGTTCCACCTTGATTTTCTGCCGTTCAAACACTGCAAAGATAAATGTAATCGCTCCAAATACCATGACCCCCGAACCAATCATGTTCCCTAGAATCCTTGAAATGATTTCTACCAGAAACTCTTCCTCTATAAGACCGTGTACCAGTCCGGAAAGTACTGCGCTTGCTGCCGCTGCCGCCAATACGATTTTCACCAGCCACACATAATCAGAATAATATTCCGGCCCAATCAATACATTCGACTCATTCCGGTACTGCTTTGCAAATTCCGCAGGGTCTCCAAGCCGCGTCAGTATGGCTTCCATCGTTTCGCCGGAATCAGCCATATCACCAATCAATTCCCGGAGTTCCAGAGCTGTTTCCTCCCGCTGCCCTTTCGGGATTCTTCTGACAACCTCGTATATATACCGCTCCATCATCTCTTTGTCCTGCATGTCCCTACTCCCCTTTCAACATCTTTTCCATGCTTGCCGCCATTTTTCTCCACTGGTTTCTCAGTTCAAGGTAAATCCCATCTCCATATATCGTCCTGCGATAATATTTCCTGGGCTTAGATTCCCCCACGTCCCACTCACTCTCCAAAAGCCCCTGCTTTTCCAGCCGCCTGAGCAGAGGATACAGCGTATTCGGATCGATAGGTACTCCTTCCTCTTCCAGTTTCTGCACCAGTGCATATCCATACTTTTTTTCATCCAACTGGCTCAGGACACTTAAAATAAGTGTTCCTCTCCGCAGTTCCTGTATCAGACTCTGCTTTAAATCCTTTTCTTCTCCCATATCTTTACCTCATATCTTTATCCTGTTATAAACAATATACAGTATGTCACACACTATTGTCAATAATAAAATACTGTTTCATGATAAGTTTTATTTTCCCAAAAAATATAGTGCGTGCAGGATTTTTCATCCTGCATGCACTATGTCGCATTCTTTTTCCGAATCTCTGATTCTCTCTCCGTCACACTTTCTTACGGACTTTGCAGCAAATGCAAAGTCCTAAGCCGAACCATTACTATTCTACGCTCACCTTGCCTTCCTCTCCGATGGTAATCATCATCCCGTCCTTTACATATTCCAAAAATTCCTCTCCAAGGCAGTCTACCACCGGCATTTTCACATCATCCAGCCAGACATCCGCCAAAATGGCTCCGGCTGCTGCCAGAGAATCTATCTGATTGGCAAACAACATACATGCCGGCTGCCGTTTCATGGCACAAGCGCAATAAAGCACCATCCCTCCTGTCGTAGAGCCAATTGTCTGCGGCAGACAGAGCGCATATCCTGCCAGTGGTTTCCCATATAAATCTGGGTTGTTCTGGTCGTTACACTTTGCGGTTTTATCTCCGAACTGCAGTGATTTCTGCAAAGAAGCCAGTGTATTAAAACCGTTATGGGTAACGACCGCCTCTGCCTTTGCTGTTCCCGGAGTTACCACTCGTCCCTGAAATGCTCTCATTCTTACCGACCTCCCCTCGTGATTAACGTCAATATCTCGCTGTCTGTAAAATATCTTGCCGTTGTATAAGTACGCAGCTTATTGGAAGAAGTCACCACAGGCATATTTGCACAAAGCGGATTGTTCATATACATCAGCGGGCAGATGTAAGATGTAATGACACCCGTTTCCCTCAGCCTGTCCGCATACGCTGTCTTTTCAAATTCCTTCAGCACTGCCGGTGCGGCGGTAAATACTGTCGGGATCACAACCTTGTCGTTGCCGTATTTTTTAAGACGTCTCTCTATATTGACCGTCCATTCCTTCAACTGTTCCAGACTCATGTGCGGGCATCCCACGAAGCACAGCTTCGGTTTGGCGTTTGGATGTTTCCAGACAATCGGATAATTTGCTTTCACCCGCGAAAGCGTTGCGTCATTTATGACATAAGTCCTTGTATGTTCAGCAAGAAGCGCTCCTTTTAGCTCCTTTGCTTCTGGCGTCAGGTTTTCCACATGATAAAGACCTACCGCGCCATTAGACGCAGTCGCAGCTCCGAAGTCTTTCAAATATGTACATGCCGCCTCATCAAGCTCTGTACCAAGCCATTTATCCAGGCCAACGATATATGGAACCTCTTCCATGACTTTCATACCGATCGCAGAACCTAGCAGCTGTGCTTCCGGCTTCTTTGTCGTCTCTATCTTGACAATCCACGTCGCTTTGCGGCCTTCATCTGTCAGCAGCCCGAAGCAAGGCACATAACCTACGATGGAACCCATCAGATCCATAATTCCCGAGTTACGGTTGCACCGTGCTCCCAGTACAGAATTGGCATACACGACCGCAGATGACTCTGACCAGCTCAGGATATCGCCCTTCTCCGGCTTATTTCCCACTTCATCCATATAGCAGGTGCAGGTAAATGCATCCTTCTCCATCAGTCCCAGCTTTTGAAGCTGTCCTTCGTAGAAATCCTGCTTGTTATACATAAACTTGTCAAATACAAGCTTCTGCAGGAAATTGGCGGGCACATTTTCGTCCACCGGACGCGGATCAGCTGAAAACTGCTGGGAAGAAAGAGCGCCCGCTTCTATCAGCTTCTCCATCAGATCGTAAACCGGCGCAATTACACCCAATCCAAATGAGGTGACCAGATGATTGTACTTGGATGTCACCGGAATCATTGTTTCTGCTCCAAAAGCTTCTCCATACATGACGAGTGTTTTCATCACTTTTGCCATGGTTTCGCCTTGTTCACCGTCCAAAATTGCCTGCTGCTGTTCTGTCAGTTTCATGGTCTATCACTCCTTCTCACGGTCTGAACTGTTACTTCCTATAGTCTCATTGCCACATCCCATGCATTCCAGATAACGGTGCGTAAATTTCCTACTGCCAATGCATCACCGATAATATGTACCTTCTTGCTCTTCTCTGCAATCGGTGCCGGCTTGTAGCCTACAGACATGATGACGCTGTCTGCGTCAATCTTAAAGCTCTTTCCTGTCTTATCCACGACAATGACGCCATCTTTAAGTACTTCTCCCAATGTTGTCTCCAGATATACAGGAACTTTGTTTGTAGTAAAGAAGTCCCTCAGGTAACTTGCATTCGCAAGACAGATGCCCTTCACTGCAATCAAGTCATTCTTCATTTCCACAATAGTGGGTTTCTTACCCTGCAGATACAACTCATACGCAATCTCGCATCCGGTCAGTCCGCCGCCGACAATCGTAACATTCTCTCCCACTTCTTTTTCACCAAGCAGGAATTCAACCGCATCCATGGCATGCTCCGCACCTTTTACCGGAAGGGTCCGTGCCTCCGAACCCGTTGCAACAATCACTTCATCGGCCTGCAGCGCTTCTACGTTCTTGACTTCTGTATTTAACTTAACCTCAATCGGATATTTCTGGATTTCTCTTTCATACCAGACAAGCAGATCTCTGTCTTTTTCTTTATACGACGGAGCTGCCGCCGCAATGAAGATACCGCCTAAATGATCGGTTTTCTCATACAAGGTTACGCTGTGCCCCCTCTTTGCGCAGACAATAGCAGCTTCCATACCGCCGATTCCGCCGCCGATTACGACAATCCTTTTCTTCGTCTTTGCCGGAACAATCTTATATTTTTTCGTCTGCATAGTCTCTGGATTCAAGGCGCAGCGCGCCATATGTCTGACATCATCCATCGGCTGCCCATTGGCAATGCCTTTATAATGTGTCATTGTAAAGCAGCCGTTATGACAGCAGATGCACGGACGGATATCCTCCAAACGGTTCTCAATCAGTTTCGTAATCCATTCACTGTCCGCGAGGAACTGACGCGCAACTCCTACCGCATCGATTCTTCCGTCAGCTACTGCCTGCGCTCCAACCTCGGGTTCCATACGTCCTGCGCAGACAACCGGAATGTCCACAAATTTCTTAATATGCGCAACATCCTCCAGATTGCAGTTCTGCGGCATATACTGCGGCGGATGGGCCCAGTACCATGCATCGTATGTACCGTTGTCCGCATTCAGCATGTCATAACCTGCATCCTGTAAATATTTTGCGGCCTTTTCGCTTTCTTCCATATCACGGCCGATTTCAACATAATCTTCACCCGGCATTGCGCCAACACAGAAGTCCTTCGTCTTCGATACAACAGAGTAGCGGAGGGATACCGGATAATCTCTTCCACATGCCGACTTAATCTTCTTTACAATTGCAGTCGCAAAACGATAACGATTCTCAAAAGAACCTCCAAACTGGTCTTTTCTCTTATTCGTATATTTCAATGTAAACTGATCCAGCAGATATCCCTCATGGACCGCATGTACCTCCACGCCGTCCACGCCCGCTTCCTTACAAAGAGCCGCCGTCTTGGCAAATCCGTCGATAATCTCATGGATTTCTTTTAATGTCATTTCCCTGCAGGTCACCTCATCTGACCAGCGGGACGGCAATACGCTCGGACTTGCCGACTGATACTGTACATCAATGATCGGCTTCGCCAGTGCATGGAGCACCGGATTGTTGTGAACAGCCACAAGAGAATCCGTAATTGCCCAAGAACGTCCCATTCCGGCGGTAATCTGTACAAACAGCTTGGCGCCTGTCTTATGGATCTCATCCATAAAGGCCTTCAATTCCTTGAACATCTTCTTATTCTGCCAGAGCCATCTTCCTCCCATCGGATCTTTGACCGGGGCAATTCCCGGAATGATCAGGCCTACATTGTTCCTTGCTCTTTCCAGGAAAAAGTTCGCCGCCTCCTTGTCGAAATGATTCGGCTCCATCCAGCCAAACAAGGATGTTCCTCCCATCGGACAGAGGACAATTCGGTTCTTGATTTCCACATTTCCGATTTTCCATGGGGTAAATAACGCTTCATACTTTGGATTCATAGTTCCCATACAAATCTCTCCTTTCGATTCCGGTCAGTATCCTTAAAACCATGCATTCAAAACAATCTGTAAACTGTTTTATCTTATGTATGTCAGAAATAAAAAATACTGGCAGCTCATTACAATCATTGTAACAATTTACCAGTATTTAAGCAAGTCAATATTCTCTTTTGTAAAAAATTACAAATACTACTGTTTTTTAATCTAATTGTTCCATTCCTTCACATTTGTGCGTATCCAACTGCACAGTTCCTCCACACCTTCACCTGTTTTTGCAGAAATCTGGAATATCTGGATTTCAGGATTCCGCATTTTCGCATACTCGGTTACCTTCTCCACGTCAAAATCAAAATATGGCAGTACATCAATCTTGTTGATAATCAGAATATCACATACTTCAAACATTAGGGGGTATTTTAACGGCTTGTCATGACCTTCCGGCACGCTTAAAATCACTGCGTTTTTCACTGCTCCTGTGTCAAATTCCGCAGGGCATACGAGGTTTCCGACATTTTCCAGAACGACAAAGTCCAGGTTTTCAGTCCCAAACTCTTTCAGTCCCTGGCGAGTCATATCCGCATCCAGATGACACATGCCCCCTGTATGGAGCTGAATGGACTTTATCCCCACCTTCTCCATAGTCTCCGCATCCACCTTGGAATCAATATCCGCTTCCATGACCCCCATGCGGATTTCATCCTTCAATATATCCGCAACAGCAGTCAGCGTAGTAGTCTTACCCGATCCCGGTGACGACATCAGATTCAGAAGAAATGTTTTTGATTCCTTCAATTCTTCTCTAAGAAGATCCGCATCCTTATCGTTATCTTCAAATATACTTCTCTTTAATTCGATGACTTTAAAATCCTGCATTGCTGCCTCCTCCTTTGAGTGTTTGATTAATTGTGAAAAATAACCTCT
>ERZ808049.520-NODE-520-length-18028-cov-3.366553_pt1 | contig 18028 bp, 8 predicted proteins | sample MGYA00380198_ERZ808049 | MGnify/ENA primary metagenome ERZ808049 (study PRJEB31490, sample SAMN06133414) | mouse gut metagenome | isolation source: Z2_2 | host: mice | place: China: Chengdu | collected 2015-05 ...
TCCCGCGGGAGTTTACATTATGGAAGAATTAAAGGCCCCCGAGGGCTATGTCAAAGGGTTTCCCAGAGGCATGACTGTGGAGGAGACAGCCCGGGTTCAGACCGGACAGATGGTAGACGACAGCACAAAGGTACTTATCCAAAAACTGGATGACACGGATCGATATCAGTATGAGGTGCTGGATATGAATGTGACAGATTCCTGGGGGACTCACCCAAAGATCGGGACTTTGCAGGAGGGAAAGAGCAGCTTTGGCCATAACCAGACAGAGGGAGCGAAGCTGACGCTGTTTAAGGCGGGAGATCAAAAGCAGAGCGGGAGCAGAGAGGAGACGCGGACACCGATCCTCTCATGGGAGACCGGGAAGGAGCCCCTGTACACGGAGGGGCTGGCCCAGGGCGATTACATATTGGAGGAGACGGTGACTCCCCAGGGATTTGTAACCGGGAAAGCCATGGATATACAAGTGAAGGATACCAGCCAGGTGCAGATCTTTTCCATGATCAACGACCATACAAAGGTGGAATTTGAAAAGTATACCGTGGACAAAGACACCAAGATACCTCTTGAAGGCGCAGGATTTACCTTATATGAGGCTGTGGTGGATGAATATGGACATGCGGTTTTTGAAGACGGGAAACCTCAATATCATAAAGATAAGATCGCAGATACCTGGGTCACCAATGACAGCAGAGTTTACAAGGGATTTGCGGCTGCGTTTGAGGAGATGTACCGGGATTATGGAACATCAGGGCGGATGGTTTCGTGGAATGTGGACGGAAAAGACTATGAAGCCAAATATATGTCCCACCAACAGATTGACGCCGCGGCGGCAGGGGGACAGGCCTCCCTGTTTCCCACGACGGCGGATATCAGATTCCGGACAAATGAGGGAGCAGTTATCCGAATTGCGGCATACCAGCAGCAGGGAAACCTCCAGGGAAGGGATTTTGTCTATGAATATCAGTTTGACTACAGGAAGCTTTCCCATATAAATGACAACTGCGTATCTTATGTCACTGGGGACGGAATGCGGCGTATAGATTATCTGCCTGCGGAAAAGAACTATGTTCTGGTGGAGACACAGCCCCCCAGAGGGTATGGGGCGGCTGCGGACCGGCTTATCATGGTAGAGAATACGATCCAGATCCAGAGGCACAGTGTCAGAAACCAGGAGAGTGTTCTACTGATCTCCAAATGCGCAGGAGGGGAGAGAGGATCCACAAAGACGGAGGAGTTGCCCGGAGCCCATTTGGCTCTCTACAGGGCCGACGAAATGGGGCAGCTGATCCAGGAACCGCAGTTTCTGGCGGCCCAGTGGGTCAGCGGTTCGGACGGCGTGTACACGGAGACAGATCAGATAAACGGACGGATCCCGGCAGGGTACAAAAAAGGGGATATAAGACCCCACGAACTGGCTCGGCTGCCAAAGGGCGTTTACTACCTGGTGGAGGAGAAAAGCCCAGATTACTATACGCTGATGGAACCTGTTAAGATCGTCTATGAGCAGGATCAGCAGATTCAAATCATACGGGCGCGGAACGAGATGGTCCGGGGAGAGCTGGAGATACGAAAGACCAATGGGCAGGGAGAGACGCTGAACGGCGTTGTATTTGAACTTACAGCTTACAGAGGCATGGAGCGGGAGCCGGTCTTCGAAAAAATGCTCAGTGATCACGACGGGATTGTCCATGTGTCAGATCTGCCGGTAGGAGAGCAGTCAGAAGACGGGAAGATCATACCGTACCGATACCGGCTGAAAGAGGTGACGCCGCCCACAGGGTATGGGTCAGACATGCAGATCCACACCTTCTGGTTTGATCCGAACCATGAGGGGGAATCCTGGGGAAGTGGTCAGAAGGCAGGGATCGAGCTTGAGATCGTCAACGATAAGACCAGAATCTCCATTAGCAAACAGGATTTTGGCTCGCCAAAAGAGTGGGTCCCGGGGGCGCGGATGGCAGTGTATCAGGTGACTGGCCGGGACATTCAGGGACAGTGTATCTATGACAGGGAAAGACCGGAAGATACCTGGGTAACAGGACCGAAAGAGAGCCATGTGCTGGAAGGTCTGACAGCCGGGGGAACCTATCTTCTGATAGAGGAAGCTGCCCCCGAAGGTTATGAAAAGATGAAGCCATATGTGTTTACCCTGTCACAGGACGGCAGGTGTATCTGCGCTATAAACAGCCAGATGGGCGTGGTGACGGTTCATTCTCTTGCGGATGGGGATGGGATACGCTCTGTGGAGATACAGGGGCGCTATGGAATAAAAGTGGAGATGGAGCTGCAAGACAAAGAGGGAAACCTGGTTTCTGCCTGGGTCGCGGGCAGGGACAGCCGCGTACTGACAGAGGCAGAGGGGATCCGGGACAATGAAGTCTATCATCTGACGGAGACCACGGTTTACAGCGACGGTTCCAGGGAGATCACAGGGCGCGCCACAAGGCGGTGTCATCTGTCAGAACAGGGAACCTGGGTGATTTCGGAGCGGACGGTGGACAAGGTGCGTATGAGCCTGACTCATGAGGGCGGAGAGGAGATCAAAGCCTGGAATCCATCGGAGCTTATGCCCAGGGTGGAGGTGGAAAATCCCTTTTTAAAGGAAAGCCCTAAGATCGTGATCAATGGCGGACAGGGAGCGGTGAAGCCGTCCGAGTTGGTTTCGGTTTCCATTACCTGCGTGAATACTGGTTACACGGCTACAGATATGACAGTTGAGGTTTGGCCAGGATCGGAGGCCGCGGTTATTGACCCTGGAGACGGAAAATTGGAGGGCGGACAGATCTGGTATGAGCTAAAGCAGATGCAGCCAGGGGAGAGCTGTCAGGTGGGGTATGCCTGCCAGTTATCCCCCGGCGCAAAGGAAGTGACGGTAAGGGCGGCCATCCGGTGTATGGGGGAGACGACAGAAGAGAAGAAAGTCGTTCCGGTACTGCTAAAGAACCGTCTGACCGTGTTCCATGAAGTGACAGGCACAGGCAAAGGAAGAGAGGAAGGAAACTCCCACAGATTCCAGATATTTTTGTACAGGGAATCAGGAGAGGAGCTGAGGGGAACCTATCAGTACGAGGGAAGCCGGGAGGGCAGTCTCCAAAGCGGAGACTGCCTGACGCTGGAGGCCAATGAGTTTGTGACCATTGACCCTGGAAACATATACCAGAATATCCGCTATGAGGTGGTGGATGTTCAGGGAGAGGAGCGCCGAAAGGGACAGGCGCCAGCAGAGACCGGCGGGTGCGCGCATTTTATAAGAGAGGTGACAGATGTGGAGCAGACTGCGGTTTTCCGAAAAGGTCAGCAGTACCAGCTTCTGGAGACCACCTATTACAGCGACAACAGCGCAAGGAACAGCGGAAAGATGAGATTTACCATTGATGACAAGGGAGCTGTCCAGGGAATCGCCGTTATGGATCGAAAGCAGGCGGTGGCAGTGAGCAAGATGGATATCACAGGCCGTGAGGAGCTTAAAGGGGCCCTTATGCAGGTGAAAAAGACCGACGGAACGGTTCTGGAGCAGTGGATATCCGATAAAGAGCCTCATATTCTGGAGGCGGTTCTTGTGCCGGGACAGACCTATATCCTCCATGAGGAGTTAAGTCCGGAAGGATATGGAATAGGAGAAGATATTTTGTTTCAGGTGAAAGAGGGTGAGTGTGTCCATAAGGTGACAATGGAAGATAAGAAGACCCATGTAATTTTCAGCAAAAAGGGAATTACAGGACAGGAGGAGATCCCCGGAGCGGTGATGCAGGTTCTGGATGAGAGCGGAGCAGTGGTAGAGGAGTGGCTTTCCGGTGTAAGGCCTTATGAGATCGTGGGAAAACTGGAGGCGGGAAAGACCTACAGGCTTCACGAGGAGCTGCCGCCGGACGGCTATGGATACGGGGAGGACATTGTGTTTACCGTGGCTTTGGATGGCAGGATCGACCAGGTGGAGATGCGGGACCGTCCTACCCATGTGGAGGTGAGTAAAACCGATATCACAGGAGAAAAGGAGCTTCCGGGAGCCAGACTGGAGATCCTGGATGAAAAAGGCAGCGTGATCGCATGGTGGATCTCCGGGGAACAGCCCTATAAGCTGGTGGGCGTGTTGAAAGCAGGCTGTACCTACACCCTGCGGGAGTCGGCGGCTCCTGATGGATATGCGTATACGGCGGACGTGGGTTTTAAGGTTTCCGGAGACGGGGCTGTGGACCGGGTGATTATGAGAGACGAGGCGACCAGGGTAAAGATTGCAAAGACAGATAAAAGGACAGGCCTTGCGCTGGCAGGAGCCACATTGGAACTGGTGACTGTGGACGGGGCTGTGGCCGAGACATGGACCACCACAGAAGAGGCGCATCTGCTGGAGGGAAAACTGCGGGCCGGACAGACGTATCTTGTGCGGGAGAAGAAAGCGCCGGGCGGTTATAACACTCTGGATAAGGATATCTATTTTACGGTGCCAAGAAAGGCAGGGACCATAACCGTGGAGGTGGAAAATGAGAAAAAGCCATCCAGTCCAGGCGTTCCCCCGGACAGAAAACGGCCGACTGATGAAAAAGAGCCGGAAAAGATAAAGGAACCGGAAAAGACGGGAAAAGTGTATACGGATTACTGGTCCCTTATGGAGGCTCACGGAAAAACTTCTTACCAGACGTTTACAAATTTAAGACTCCCCAAGATGGGAGATGAGGGAGAAGAAGGAGAAAAAAGGGTCTGGTTGGCATTGGCCGGTATGGCATGTCTGATGGTGGCATGGATCGCGGGGAAAAGAAAAATGAAAAGTTTCTGTTTGATCCTTATCTTTATATTTGCCATATCGAAACCGGTCTCTGCTTTCGCGGAGACTGTGGATGTGCAGCCGGAGGGCAGACTGGTGGTGACAGGGGATGTGTACCTGGAGGAAAGCCATTTGCCGGAGGTTTTGCCGGAAGTCTATGTATATGGGGATGTGGAGTATGTGCGCCAGTCCTGCCAGGTGGTGGAGGCTATGACCGAGGAGGGAGCAAAGGAAGTAGAAGAAACCATTACATACAGGGAGGTGGAGCAGACGGATACTCTGCCGGAGACGGCAGAGATCACGGTTACAGATGAGCGGTATGGCGCAAGTACGAAAAAGGATTTCCCGGTTATGGACGTGCAGTTTTATAACTGGAGGTGGATCGGGGGATTTGAGCTTCCATTGACTGTGGAAGAAGCTGACGCCCAGATTTACGAGCTGAATGGCGTACAGGTTCCGGCCAGGGAAGAGCAGCCCTTTGCAGGTTATGAGAAGGAGCTGCTGAACTTAGCGCAGGTGAACCCTGACTATTATCGCATACGGGAGGTAACATGGACCGGGCCTTCCTGGGTGGGGGAGAATGGAAAGATATACCGCGGCGCGGTGGCGACAGGAGAGAAGTACGTGGCTGACTGTCAGGCAGTTTACGGCGGCACGGCGGTTCTGGAGTCTGTGCAGGGGGTGGCCTGGCAGGCGGTGTACCAGAAGGCGCCTACAGATACGGAGCCTGTGGCAGAAACCGGTGAGGAGGAGCCATGGCAGCTTCACACCGTCGCGACGCCTGCGGTCCCGGAACCTATATTTCGGGCGCCGGAGAGGGAGAATGCGCGGATACCGGTCAGGCTGGAACAGGTGGTATTTTCTGTGGGGATCATCCTTCTTCTTATTCCTCTGGTCATGATGTTTATCAGAAAGTGTCAAAAATACTATAACTCTTTAAAAAGGTAGGATTTTCTGGTATGATAGGGGGAGCAATAAAAAACCTGAGATCACATAGCAGGGGAATGAGGAGGAACAGGGTATGAGAGAATGCGGGATCCTGATGCCCATAGCCAGTCTGCCGTCAAAATACGGTATCGGAGCATTTTCCAAAGAGGCATATGAATTTGTAGACCAGTTAAAGGAGGCAGGGCAGAGCTACTGGCAGATCCTGCCCCTGGGGCCTACAGGGTACGGGGACTCACCTTACCAGTCATTTTCCGCATTTGCCGGAAATCCCTATTTTATTGACCTGGAACAGCTGAAAAAGGAGAAGCTGCTGACAGCCAAAGAGTGCAGGGAGGCGGATTTTGGCCAGGACGAGACTTGTATTGATTATGGAAAACTGTATGAGAATCGGTTCGCGCTTCTGAAGAGGGCATTTTTGAGATGGAAAGGCCAAACGGAGCAGGAGGGTGTTTCTATGGAGCGCGTATTTGAGGAGCAGCTGCTTCCGGAGACCCGGGATTATTGTTTTTACGCCGCGCTGAAACGGCATTTCCAGGAGAAAAGCTGGATCCAGTGGGACAGGGATATCAGGCTTAGACAACAGGAAGCTATGGAAAAGTATCGGGAGCTTCTGGCAGAGGAGATCGCCTTTTATGAGTTTCAGCAGCTGATGTTCCTGACACAGTGGAGAAAATTGAAACAGTATGCCAATGAGAGGGGGATTCGGTTCATCGGGGATATTCCCATCTATGTGGCGTTTGACAGCGCTGACAGCTGGAGCCGTCCGGAGTTGTTTCAGTTTGATGAGGAAAGCCGGCCCAAAGCGGTGGCAGGATGTCCGCCGGATGCGTTTTCTGCCACAGGGCAGCTGTGGGGCAACCCGCTTTATGACTGGGAGTACCATGAAAAGACCGGCTTTGCGTGGTGGATGCGGCGGATGGAATACTGCTTTGAACTGTACGATGTGGTGAGAGTGGATCATTTCCGGGGATTTGACGAGTACTATGCCATTCCTGCCGATGCCGACACTGCTGTAGACGGAACCTGGGAGAAAGGGCCCGGGGTCGCCCTGTTTGAGACCATGAAGAGAACTTTTGGAAAGGCTCCCATTATCGCGGAGGATCTGGGCTTTCTGACGCCCAGCGTGTATAAGCTTCTGGAGGACACGGGATTTCCTGGGATGAAAGTGCTGCAGTTTGCTTTCAGCACCGGTGAGAGGAGCGCTTATCTGCCATATTTCTACGAACATAACTGTGTGGTCTACACCGGCACCCATGACAATGACACCGTGCAGGGCTGGTATGAGACGATGGATAAAGAGGAAAAGAAATTTGTCAGGGACTACATAGGAAATGTTACCTCATCACCGGAGGAGATTGCCTGGGATATCATCCGTCTGGCTGTATCCAGCACAGCGGATCTGGCTATTGTTCCGCTGCAGGATTACCTCTGTATCGGGAAAGAAGGGCGTATCAATACGCCGTCAACGCTTGGAGGAAACTGGATCTGGCGGTTAAAGAAAGGGGAATTTACGGCAAAGATCAGAAAGCGGTGCAGGAAACTGAATGCTGTTTATGGGAGATGTGAGGATCTGCCTTTAAAGAAACGGACAGATTAAGAAAAAAAGAGGCCGGCAGATCTGCTAGTCTGCCAATCTGCCGGCGGAAAGGGTATGCTGCGCAGATAAGCGCAGAGAATTTGTGTCAGGCGGTTTCCTGGGAACCTTCCGGAACGGATTGGCCGGAGGCGTCAGGGTCAAGCTCATTCAGTGAAAACGTAGTCAGATATTCGTTGCCGGACATGTCTCGGACGGTTACGGACAGGCCGTTGGGGTCCATCTGGAAGGTGACCCTGCCAGTGGCCTTGTCCACGCTTAAAGGAAGGGTCTGCTGACCGGCGGAGGTCTGGGCAAAGATGGAGGAATAGTCAATGCCTGACTGGGTGTCTATCACCGTGAAAGACAGAAGCCCGTCCTCGGCCACATAGTCCTCGATGGTAGGGGGCTCGTCGTCCAGGAGGTCAATATGCTCATACTCCAGCAGGGCCATACCGTTAAAATTCTTCATATAGATCTCCAGGGAGCCGTTGTGGTTTATGGTGGAGCGGTAGGTCCGCCTGCCTACTTTGACCAGATCCAGGGGCTGGGAGTCCATTTTGATGGTCACCTCTTTGAGGGGCATGATGGATTTGATGGTAAAGGTTACATCTGTAGTCCGATAGTCGTTGGTGCCTTCGATCACCACTTCATACTTTGGTTTAGTGGTGACTAAAAAAAAGATGATACTGTTGACTACAATAAAAGGCAGTATGAAGAACACTAGCAGCTGGATGAAGTCAGGGCTTGGAAACGAGTTGTATTTATATTGGCGTGAACGGTCATATGTACGTCGATTCATAACAAAAACCTCCTTTGAAGATAAACAACTTATAGCATATCAGAAAAGAAAGGTTCTTACAAGTTTATCTTCTAAAAATTATCTTCTAAATTCTTTAAAATTGTGGTAAGATATTGTAACGGTTGGTCCGTCCATGAAAATGGTTACAGACGCAGAGAGGAGTCCTGATGATTAGGAAAGCAGCAGAATTTGCCGCCAGAGCCCACGAGGGAGCTCTGAGGAAAGGAAGTAGGATACCTTACATTTCCCACCCCATGGAGGTGGCCATGATAGTTGCATTAATGACAGATGACAGAGATTTGATCGCCGCGGCGTATCTTCATGATGTGATCGAGGATGCCGGGGTGACCTACCAGGAGTTGGAAGAGGAGTTTGGGACCCGCATTGCGCAGCTTGTTAAAAAGGAAAGCGAGGACAAGTCCAAGACATGGCTGGAAAGGAAGCAGGCCACCATTGACAGGTTAAAGGATGCCAGGAAGGAGGACAAGATCCTGGCCTTTGGGGACAAGCTGAGCAATCTGCGCAGCACGGCCAAGGATTATATGGTGGTTGGGGACGAGATCTGGCAGAAGTTCAGGGCCAAGGACAAGAAACTTCAGGGATGGTATTATATCAGTATGGTAGACAGTTTCGGGGTTTTTAAGGAGCATCCCTTTTACCAGGAGTATCTGTGGCTGCTGACCTTGGTGTTTGGATGGAAGCCCGGCGTTGCGTCCCCGGTGAAACTGTGTTAAAATGAACGGCATCTCGCGGATTTAGGAAGAGCGATCATAAAAAGGATGGAAAGGATGATCACGATGAATTTATTATATCAGAGCACCCGGGGCGGGGAGAAGGATGTGACAGCCTCCCAGGCGATTTTAAAGGGGCTGGCCTGTGACGGGGGACTGTTTATGCCCACACAGATCCCGAAGCTGGATCTGACTATGAAAGAGCTGGCAGGCAGATCCTACCAGGAGACAGCCTATGAGGTGATGAAGCTGTTTTTGACGGATTTTACCGAGGAAGAGCTAAAAAGGTGCATTGCCTGTGCCTACGACCAGAAATTTGATACCCAGGTGATCGCGCCCCTGGTAAAGGCGGACGGCGCTTACTATCTGGAGCTGTTCCACGGCAGCACCATCGCGTTTAAGGATATGGCGCTGTCCATCCTGCCCCATCTGATGACCACAGCGGCCAGGAAGAATCATGTGGATCAGGAGATCGTGATCCTTACCGCTACATCCGGGGACACGGGGAAGGCGGCCATGGCGGGATTTGCCGATGTGCCGGGTACGAGGATCATCGTATTTTACCCCAAAGACGGCGTCAGCAGAGTCCAGGAGCTGCAGATGGTGACTCAGAAAGGGGATAATACCGCCGTAGTGGCTATCCACGGCAATTTTGACGATGCCCAGACCGGGGTGAAGAAGCTTTTCTCGGACAAGGGGTTTGGGAGAGAGCTGGCAGACAAGGGCTTTGTGTTCTCCTCCGCTAATTCCATCAACATTGGAAGGCTGATCCCTCAGGTTGTCTACTATGTATATGCCTATGGACAGCTTTTAAACAGCGGGGAAATCGCCGATGGGGAGAAGATCCATGTAACGGTCCCCACAGGCAACTTCGGCAACATCCTGGCAGCTTACTTTGCAAAGCAGATGGGCGTGCCTATTGACAAACTGCTTTGCGCGTCCAATGACAATAAGGTTCTGTATGATTTCTTCGTCACAGGAACCTATGACAAAAAGAGGGAGTTTCTGCTGACCATTTCTCCTTCCATGGATATCCTGATCTCCAGCAATTTAGAGAGATTGATCTACTTAAGCGCGGGCTGCAGCTGTGAGAAGACGGCGCAGATGATGGCTTCTCTGGCAGAGAGCGGGGCCTACACAATCAGCGAGGACATGAGACAGCAGATGGCGGATTTTGTAGGTGGTTTTGCTGATCAGCAGCAGGATAAGGACTCCATCAGGCGGGTTTATGAGGACACTGGTTATGTGATGGACACCCACACAGGGGTGGCCTGCGCGGTGTACCAAAACTACAGGGCAAAGTCAGGGGATGAGACAAAGACGGTCATTGCCTCCACTGCCAGCCCATATAAGTTTTCCAGAAGCGTGATGGAAGCCATAGAGGGAGGAAGTCTGCCGGAGGATGAATTCCAGGTGATCGACCAGCTTCGGGAGATTTCCGGGGTGGAGATCCCCAGGGCGGTGGAAGAGATCCGATTTGCTCCTATACGCCATACCAGGACATGCAGGATTGATGATATGAAAAGGACAGTGGCGGAAATTTTAGGATTATAATCTCTAAATTATCTTTTCAAATCTTACAGAATGTTGTATACTTAGAACAAATGCAGGCTTTGCCGGCAGAGGAAGTACATTTATAAGAGATGGAGGGTTTTGATTATGTTAGTATCAGCAAGAGACATGCTTGAAAAAGCGAGAGAAGGCAAGTATGCCGTAGGCCAGTTCAACATCAACAACCTGGAGTGGACCAAATCTATTCTGCTGACCGCGCAGGAGTTAAAGTCCCCTGTGATCCTGGGTGTGTCCGAGGGCGCAGGCAAGTACATGACGGGTTATAAGACGGTTGTGGGTATGGTGAACGGGATGCTGGAGGAGCTGGATATTACGGTTCCCGTTGCGCTTCACCTGGACCACGGCAGCTATGACGGATGCTTAAAGTGTATCGAGGCAGGATTTTCTTCCGTTATGTTCGACGGTTCTCACTATCCCATCGAGGAGAATGTAGCGAAGACTACGGAGCTGGTTAAGATCTGTAAAGACAAGGGACTTTCCCTGGAGGCAGAGGTTGGCTCCATCGGCGGCGAGGAGGATGGCGTCGTGGGCGCGGGAGAGTGCGCGGATCCTGACGAGTGCAAGGCCATCGCTGATCTGGGTATTGATTTCCTGGCAGCAGGCATCGGCAACATCCATGGCAAATATCCGGCAAACTGGGCAGGTTTAAGCTTCGAGACTCTGGCGGCAGTGAAAGAGAAAGTGGGCGATATGCCTCTGGTGCTTCACGGCGGCACAGGCATCCCGGCAGATATGATCAAGAAGGCCATCAGCCTTGGCGTTGCCAAGATCAACGTCAATACAGAGTGCCAGCTGGCATTTGCGGAGGCTACCCGGAAGTACATCGAGGATGGTAAGGATCAGCAGGGCAAGGGATTTGACCCGAGAAAGCTCCTTGCGCCGGGCGCGGAGGCAATCAAGGCTACAGTGAAAGAGAAGATGGAGCTGTTTGGTTCCGTAGGAAAGGCGTAAGCTGTATCTTATCTAATTGAAAGAACGACGGCGTTCTCCTGGTTCTAAGGAGGACGCCATTTTTCATAAAACTGGTTCGTGGAACAGGATCATGAAAAAGGAGAGGATGGAGAAAACGTGAGCGAGAATGTGAATGTTGTGGAGCTATTTGGCAGGAATGTGTTCAATGAGACGGTTATGAGGGATTACCTTCCCAAGGGCGTGTTTAAGAAATTAAAAAAGACCATTGAGGACGGCGCGGAGCTGGACCCGTCTATTGCGGATGCGGTGGCTCATGCCATGAAGGACTGGGCGATTGACAGGGGGGCGACCCACTATACCCACTGGTTTCAGCCTCTTACCGGGGTAACGGCGGAAAAGCATGATTCGTTTATCTCCGCCCCGGATCCGGAGGGCAAGGTGATCATGGAATTTTCCGGTAAGGAGCTGGTCAAGGGTGAGCCGGACGCATCCTCTTTCCCGTCAGGCGGCCTTCGGGCCACATTTGAGGCCAGGGGATACACGGTCTGGGACTGCACCTCGCCGGCTTTTTTGAGGGAGGATACTCTGGGTGTAACGCTGTGCATTCCCACGGCATTCTGCTCCTACACAGGGGAGGCCCTGGACCAGAAAACTCCCCTTCTGCGTTCCATGCAGGCCATCAATGTCCAGTCTCTGCGGCTCTTAAGGCTGTTCGGCAACACCACAGCAAAAAGGGTAGTTCCCTCTGTGGGGCCGGAGCAGGAATATTTTCTGGTTGACCGGGCCAAATATCTCCAGAGAAAAGACCTGATCTATGCGGGGCGCACCCTGTTCGGCGCCAGACCTCCCAAGGGCCAGGAACTGGAAGACCACTATTTCGGCGCTATCCGGGAGCGGATCGGAGGCTTTATGAAGGAGGTAAACCAGGAACTGTGGAAGCTTGGGGTCACCTCCAAGACCCAGCACAACGAAGCGGCCCCGGCCCAGCACGAGCTTGCCCCGATCTATGACCAGGTAAACCTGGCGGTGGACCACAACCAGATGGTGATGGAGACTTTAAAGAAGGTGGCAGGCCGCCACAACATGACGTGCCTTCTCCACGAAAAGCCTTTTGCCGGGGTAAACGGTTCCGGAAAGCACAACAACTGGTCTCTGGTGTCCGACGACGGGATCAATTTGTTAAATCCCGGGGAGACTCCCCATGAGAATATCCAGTTCCTTTTGGTGCTGGGGTGCATCATGAAAGCGGTAAAGACCCATGCGGATCTTCTGCGGGAATCTGCCTCCGATGTGGGCAACGATCACAGGCTGGGCGCGGACGAGGCGCCGCCTGCCATTATCTCTATCTTTGTGGGGGAGCAGCTGGAGGATGTGATCGATCAGCTTTGCAGCACCGGGGAGGCGACTCACTCCAAGACCGGCGGAAAGCTGATGACCGGCATCGCTACCCTGCCGGACCTGGACAAAGACGCCACGGACAGAAACCGGACGTCCCCCTTTGCCTTTACGGGCAACAAGTTTGAGTTCCGTATGGTAGGGTCCTCGGATTCCGTGGCCCCGCCCAATGTGGTGCTGAACACCATTGTGGCCGAAGCCTTCAAGGAGGCGGCAGATGAGCTGGAGAAGGCGGAAGATTTTGAGTCCGCGGTCCATGACATGATCAAGAGCCTTCTGGCAGATAACAAGGAGATCATCTTTAATGGCAACGGATACTCCCAGGCCTGGGTGGAGGAGGCGAAGCGGAGGGGGCTTCCCAATTATCCTTCCATGGTGGACGCCATCCCGGCCCTGACCACAGAGAAGGCGGTGAGGCTGTATGAGACCTTCGGCGTGTTTACCAGGGCGGAGCTGATGTCCAGAGCGGAGGTGGAGTACGACGCCTACGGAAAAGCCATAAACATAGAAGCCAGAACCATGATCGATATGGCAGGCAAGCAGATCATCCCTGCAGTCATCCGATACACCACCCAGCTGGCCGGGTCTATCAACGCTGTAAAGGCGGCCTGCCCAGACGGCATGGTGGATGTTACAGCCCAGATTCGGCTTTTGGTGGAGACATCGTCCTTACTGTCAGATATGAAGACAGCTCTGTCCTCGCTGGAGGATCTGACTGCTGAGTGCGGCGCCATAGAAGATGCCTGCGCGCGGGCTCACGCCTATCATGACAGGGTGGTTCCCGTCATGGAAGCCTTAAGAGCTCCTGCCGACAGGCTGGAGATGATCGTAGATAAAGAACTGTGGCCCTTCCCCAGCTATGGAGATCTGATCTTTGAGGTATAGAGCCAGAATGGGTTGTTTTAACAAGGCTGACGCAAAATTCGGAGATCTTAGGATCCGCAATTTTGCGTCAGCCTTAAAAGTTACGGTTATTGTTTCACTTTCCATAAAAGGCAGCCTTGCAAAGAAAACTTTCATCAGTCAGCCGGATAGATCAGCCTTTCTTCAGAAATCCCCTCAAGAACCTCTTTCAGATATTTATCTGCCAAAAGTTTTGTCATGGGCAGATTCATGTCCAGATAATTCCCGCAGTCCTTTGGGGCCGCGCCAGGCACATCCCCTTCAAAATCCCGCATAAACGTAAACATTCGCGTCATGAGAGGCGCAATATCCCGGGATTCATAATCCCCTGCCAGAAGCAGATAAAACCCTGTCCGGCAGCCCATAGGGCCAAAGTAGAGCACCCGATCCTTAAATTCCGGGTCATTTCTCAAAAAAGTAGCCCCCAGATGTTCCATGGTGTGTACCTCGGCCGTGTTCATCACCGGCTCAAAATTAGGGCGGGTCATGCGGATATCAAAGGTGGTCACCACGGCGTCGCCGGCATGGTCCTTCCGCGACACGTAGACGCCGGGCAGAAGGCGCAGATGGTCAATGGTAAAGCTTGTGATCTTTTCCATAGTACTCTCCTTTTTTCTAAAAGATAACCTAAGTATAGCGAAAAACAGTGGAAAATACAAGGCAGTGGTCTTTCTTTTTTGTTCCCGCATAAACATGGAAAAAGAAAGGAGCATTTGGCATGAAGGATTGGTATCAATGTACAGGAAAAGAGACGCTGGACCTGCTTGAAACCGGGGAGCAGGGGCTGACGGAAAAACAGGCACAGAAGAGAGAAAAACAGTATGGGCCGAATGTTCTGAGAGAGTCCGGCAGGAAACCGGTCTGGAAAGTATTTCTGGAGCAATTTCAGGACCTTTTGGTCATGATCCTCATAGGCGCTGCGGTGATCTCCATGATGACAGGCAGCCCGGAAAGCACGGTGGTCATTTTCGCGGTCATAACCCTGAACGCGGTTCTGGGCACCATACAGCATGAGAAGGCCAGAAAGTCCCTGGAAAGCCTGAAATCCCTGTCCTCGCCTATGGCTGTGGTCATGAGGGACAAAGCAAAAGTCCAGATCCCCTCAAAGGATGTGGTGCCAGGGGATATCCTGTACCTGGAAAGCGGCGATCTGGTGGTAGCTGACGGCAGGGTCCTGGAGAGCGTGGCTCTGCAGATCAATGAGAGTTCTCTGACAGGGGAATCGGACGCCGTGTTAAAACAGACCCGGCCTCTGCCGGCTTCGCGCGCTCTGGCAGATCGGGACAACATGGTTTACAGCGGATCTCTGGTGACAGGCGGAAGAGGCACTGTGGTGGTGACAGAGACGGGAATGGAGACGGAGATAGGGCGGATCGCCTCCATGATGAGTACTGCCCAGGAGAAGAAAACGCCTCTCCAGGTCAGTCTGGATCAGTTTGGAAGCAGGCTGGCAGCCGCCATCATGGTAATCTGCCTGGTTGTATTTGTGCTGAGTATGTACAGAGGCATGGCCATGCTGGATTCCCTGATGTTTGCCGTGGCCCTGGCCGTGGCGGCTATCCCCGAAGCCCTGGGTTCCATTGTAACCATTGTCCAGGCTATGGGCACCCAGAAGATGGCTAAGGAGCAGGCCATTATCAAGGATCTAAAAGCCGTGGAGAGCCTTGGGTGCGTGTCCGTCATCTGTACGGATAAGACAGGGACCCTGACCCAGAATCGTATGACCGTGGAGCAGGTGGGGCTAAACGGTAAACTGCTAAGGCCCCAACAGCTGGAAAAGGCTAATGAACAGCACAGCCTTTTTCTTCAGATCTGCTGTCTGGCCAATGACGCGGATATAGGGAACGGACAGGAGGCAGGCGACGCCACGGAGCTGGCGCTGCTTCATCTGGCAGAGCAGTGTAATATGCCTGCAAAGGAACTGAGAAAACGGTTTCCCAGAAGCCGGGAGATTCCCTTTGATTCTACAAGGAAGATCATGAGTACGATCCATTATCTTCCCCAGGGAGAGACGCTGCTGGTAAAAGGGGCCATGGATATCCTGCTGGAGCGCAGCGCCTACATAGACCACCAGGGAGATGTGCGGCCTCTGACTTTTGCGGACAGGCGGCAGCTTATGAAGCTTCACGATACATGTTCCCGCCAGGGGCTGCGCGTTCTGGCATTTGCCTATCGGCCCTTAAAGGGAAACGCCTCTTCCTGGGGGGAGAAAAAGCTGGAGCGGGATCTGATATTTTTGGGGCTGGCAGCCATGATGGACCCGCCCCGTCCGGAGACAAAGCAGGCAGTCATGGACGCCCGGAGGGCGGGGATAAAGCCGGTGATGATAACCGGGGACCACAAGGTAACGGCCATGTCCATAGCCAGGCAGATCGGGATTATGAGGGAGGGGGAGGAGGCAGTCTCCGGTTCCCAGTTAGACAGTATGGACAGCAGGGAGCTGTCGGAGCGGATCGGCGGTATCAGCGTGTATGCCAGGGTCTCCCCGGAGCACAAATTAAGGATCGTAAAGGCGTGGCAGGATAAAGGGCGGATCGTAGCCATGACCGGGGACGGGGTCAACGACGCTCCGGCGTTAAAACAGGCGGATATCGGGGTGGCTATGGGGCAGACAGGAACCGAGGTGTCCAAAGATGCGGCATCCATGATCCTGGCGGACGACCATTTTGCCACCATCATAAAAGCCGTGTCCAATGGCAGGAATGTGTACAGAAATATCCGCAATGCCATAGAGTTTCTGCTGTCAGGCAACATGGCCGGGATTTTCTGTGTGCTTTACACCACCCTTATGTCCATGCCGCTGCCATTTGCCCCGGTCCACCTTTTGTTTATCAACCTTCTGACCGACTCTCTGCCTGCTATAGCCATCGGCATGGAGCAGCCGGAGGGGGAGCTGTTAGACCAGCCGCCCAGAGATCCGGGGCAGGGGATCCTGACAAAGCGGTTTCTCAGGGACATTCTTATCCAGGGCGGGTTGATCGCGGTATGCACCATGTACGCATACCGAACCGGCCTGCGCCAGGGCGGTGCTGCCGTGGCCAGCACCATGGCTTTCGCCTCTCTGACTGTGGCAAGGCTGTTTCACGGATTTAACTGCCGCAGCAGCCATTCCATCTTCCACCTGGGACTTACCAGCAATCTCTACACGGTGATGGCCTTTGAGGCCGGAGTGCTTCTGATGGGAGGAGTGCTGTTTGCCCCGGTGCTTCAGCGGCTGTTTGCCGTCTCGGATTTAAGTGCAGGGCAGCTGGCGGTAGTGGGAGCTTGCGCGTTTCTGCCAACAGTGGTTCTGCAGGCGTGGAAAGTGCTCAGGGAGATTCGGAGGAAGAGGGTGGAAATTTAGCAGTTGCATTTGCAGGAAAAATATGTTACGCTTAATGCAACGTTGCCGAGAGAGAACAGAGTGGGGAGTTGGTACGGAAAGTCCGTATGATTCTCTGCTCTTTTTTCGTACCAGTCTTTGGGAATATACTTATCACGGTTGGAGGAGGAATTTAAATGGCGAAATATGTAATGGCGCTGGATCAGGGAACCACCAGTTCCCGATGTATTTTGTTTGATGAAAAGGGAGAGATCAGGAGCGTGGCCCAGAGGGAGTTTACCCAGATCTATCCGGAGCCAGGGTGGGTGGAACATGATCCTATGGAGATATGGTCTTCCCAGTTTAGCGTGATGATGGCGGCCATGGCCAATATCGGAGCTCACGGGGAGGATATCGCGGCTATCGGGATCACCAACCAGAGGGAGACCACCATTGTGTGGGACAAGGCCACAGGCGTTCCGGTGTACAATGCCATTGTGTGGCAGTGCAGACGGACTGCTCCCATGATTGACAAGCTGAAAGAGGACGGCCTGGGAGAGACTGTGCGGGAGGTGACGGGGCTGATCCCGGACGCTTATTTTTCGGGCAGCAAGATCGCCTGGATCCTGGACCAGGTGCCGGGGGCCAGGGAGAAGGCGAACAGGGGGGAGCTGCTGTTTGGAACTGTGGATACATGGCTGATCTGGAATCTGACCAAGGGGGAGGTGTTTGTCACGGACTACACCAACGCTGCCAGAACCATGCTCTTTGACATCCACAAGCTTACGTGGGACCAGGAACTTTTGGATTACTTTAAGATCCCTGCGTCCATGATGCCCCAGGTAAAGCCTTCCAGCTGCGTCTATGGCCATACCCACAGTTCGGTCCTTGCAGGAAATGTGCCTATCGCCGGGGCGGCGGGGGATCAGCAGGCAGCTCTGTTCGGCCAGTGCTGTTTTGGAGCCGGAGATGTGAAGAATACATACGGAACCGGGTGCTTTATGCTGATGAATACCGGTGAGAAGGCGGTAAAGTCGGATCACGGCCTGCTGACCACCATCGCCGTGGGCATGGAGGACCATGTGGAGTATGCCCTGGAGGGAAGCGTGTTCGTGGCCGGGGCTGC
>ERZ808049.521-NODE-521-length-18007-cov-3.828054_pt1 | contig 18007 bp, 13 predicted proteins | sample MGYA00380198_ERZ808049 | MGnify/ENA primary metagenome ERZ808049 (study PRJEB31490, sample SAMN06133414) | mouse gut metagenome | isolation source: Z2_2 | host: mice | place: China: Chengdu | collected 2015-05 ...
CTTCCTGCGGAGGAACGCTCCACGGATGCTCTGCTCCGCACCCTTGATTTTGACTTCTTTGAAGTTCTGGATAGCGTTACCATCGCCCGATCCAGAAAGCACATTGAAAAATATTATAACTCCGCAGAAATCGGCAAGTTCCCGGAAAGGCTGCCGCCTATCTCCAAGCGTCCGTGCCTTACCGATTTGGAAAGTGCCATTAACTACAATGAAATATATGCCCAACTGATGCTGTTGAGTTTGTGTATCTATACACCGTCCAACTATATCTTCCCAAGCAAGATACAGAAATACGCAGAACTGACACACAACAAGGGCGAAAATCTCACGCAGACCGGACGTGAGCAAGGTATCCGCCGTTTGATGAGCATTAACCTTTTGAAACGACTGGAAAGTTCCGTTTACTCCTTCCAGTTGACACTCACTCGCATCAAAGGACTCATCGACAGCACCATTGAGGCAATCGACCGCTTTGAGAAATACGGCACCGCTGACATTACCATGTACGAAGCACAGGAATCCGAATTCGATATGGACGATGGCAACACCGATTATTTCTCCGTAGGTAAAAAGGTAAAAATTGACCTTGCTGATATGGACTACAAGACCTGGCGCACCGAACTTCAGCAGGATGCAGAGGTTCTGGAACTGCTGACTCTTATGGTCGCAGACATCACTCCGGAGCATGACAGCAAACTGCAGGAACTTCTCACACTGCTGTCCCACAAAATTGAAAATCCGATTAACCCCGATAATAAGAAGGTTATCATTTTCTCTGCATTCTCCGATACGGCAGAATACCTCTACGAGAATGTAAGCACCTTTGTAAAGAAGAAATACGGACTGGACACCGCTGTTATTACGGGCAGCATTGATGGCAAGACCACTATCAAGGGCTTCAAGGCAACCCTCAATAATGTGCTGACCTGTTTTTCTCCGAAGTCCAAAGGCCGCGATGTGCTGATGCCGAACAGCAAGGTGGAAATCGACATTCTGATTGCTACCGACTGTATTTCCGAAGGTCAAAACCTGCAGGACTGCGATTATCTGATTAACTACGATATTCACTGGAACCCTGTGCGTATCATACAGCGTTTCGGCCGTGTTGACCGTATCGGCAGCAAAAACAATTACATCCAGCTTGTAAACTTCTGGCCTGACCTCACTCTTGATGATTACATCAATCTGAAATCAAGAGTTGAGACCCGTATGAAAATTACTGTTATGACCTCCACGGGTGACGATAACCTTATCAATGCCGAAGAAAAAGGCGACCTGGAATACAGAAAGCAGCAGCTCAAACGCCTCCAGGAGGAAGTGGTCGATATCGAGGATATGTCCGAGGGTATCTCCATTATGGATTTGGGTCTGAACGAGTTCCGTCTCGACCTGCTTGAGTATGTGAAGTCCCACGGCGATATGGATAAAAAGCCTCGCGGTCTCCACGCTGTTGTTCCTGCTACCGAGGAACTGCCGGAAGGCGTCATCTTCGTGCTGAAGAACATCAACAAGAGCGTGAACATCGATAATCAGAACCGCATCCATCCGTTCTATATGGTTTACATCGGTATGGACGGCGAAATCATCTGCGATTATCTGAACCCGAAGAAACTGCTTGATGATGTGCGACTGCTTTGCCGTGGCAAGAGCGAACCTGTAGCTGACCTCTGCCGTAAGTTCAATGCAGAAACCGATGACGGCAGGGATATGGCAGAACTCTCCGAACTGTTGAGTGAAGCCATCAACTCCATTATTGACACCAAGGAAGAAAGCGATATCGACAGTCTGTTCTCCGCAGGCGGCACTTCTGCCCTCATGTCGGATATTTCCGGACTGGACGATTTTGAACTCATCTGCTTCCTGGTGGTTAAGTAAGGAGGCCTAATGATGCTTGGATTACCAAAAACAACGGAGTTTAATAAACGAATACCGAAACAGAAATTCTATGACAACCTTACCGTAACCCCGGCTCTGAAAAAGGTATTCATAGACCAAATAAAAACAATTTACTGGCGCAATAAAATCGCAGCCTCTACCACCAACCTTGCTCCCGGCACTGCCGTGACAGAATTGGAAGTGTTCGAGGTAAAGCTGAACAGTCAGATACTGGATGACAGCTTCTTGCGCCAGATCGACAAAGAAATACCATACCACATTCTGTTCATCCTGGAATACGAAGGCAAGTACAAAGCCGTTATCGGTTACAAGGAAGAATTCGGTGGCAATGCAGCCTTCAAGGTTAACCGCTACTATTCCACTGAATGGATGGACGAGGATGCCCTTCCGCTGAAACTGGAAGGACTGTCCGTGGACAGCGTGTATGAGAATTTTGTCCGCCAGATTGCGGGAGATACCCTTGCAGCATCAACATCCGGCGAGACACTGAAAGAGGCCGTTGACCGCGATGAAAAGCGCCAGGCTCTTCAGACGCAGATTGCAAAACTGCAAAAGAAAATCAAAAGCGAAAAGCAACTGAACAAGCAGATGGAACTGAATGCCCAGTTGAAGAAGCTGAAAAAAGAATTGGAGGAAATTCTGTAATGGATAAAATGAGAATGGAGTCCGTTGATATGACGGCTCAAAACATTGAGAAAATAGGTGCATTATTTCCCAACTGCATCACCGAAACTGTGGGCGAAGATGGCAAAATGAAGAAAGCCATCAATTTTGACCTGCTCCGTCAGATGCTTTCCGGCGATGTTCTGGAGGGTGACGAGGCTTACGAATTCACCTGGGTCGGTAAAAAGGCTGCTATCGTGGAAGCCAACAAGCCTATCCGCAAGACCCTGCGACCTTGCAAAGAGGATAGCGTGAATTGGGATACCACCGAAAACCTCTACATTGAGGGTGACAACCTGGAAGTTCTGAAACTTCTGCAGGAAAGCTATCTCGGTAAGGTCAAGATGATTTATATCGACCCGCCTTATAACACGGGCAGCGATAGTTTTGTATATCCAGACGACTACACTATGGATAAAGATAAATACGAGGAAGGTATCGGTATCAAGAACGAAGATGGTGAAAGACTGTTTGCTGAAAACAATGATAGCAACCCTCGTTTCCACTCTGATTGGTGTTCTATGATTTATTCTCGTCTACTGCTTGCTCGAAATTTGTTGACAGACAACGGTGTTGTTTTTATTAGTTTGGATGACAACGAGATTACAAATCTCAAAAAAATGTGTGATGAGATTTTTGGTGCAGTTAATTTTGTCGGTCAGATAACTGTTGTTGGCAATCCCCGTGGTCGAGATTATGGCGGAATCGCAAGAATGCACGATTACATCCTTGCATACAAAAAATCTACTGCTACTGAATTGAATCTTATCGAGGACGAGGGAAATGAATTCAAGATGTTTGACTCTTTGGGTGGTTTTGAATTACGAGAGTTAAGAAATCGAAATATCAAATTCAACAAGGAAAACAGACCAAACCTGTACTATCCCTTCTATATAAACCCTGAAGAAAAGGACTCTAACGGATTGCACACAATTTCCTTAGAGCCACAAGCTGGCTGGATTGAACTGTATCCTTTGGAATCACAAGGAATCAATACCGTTTGGAGATGGGGGAAAGAAAAATCATTGAACAATCTCAATATCAACATCATGGCAAAGCCTATGAGAAATGGCAGCTATATGATAGTTGAAAAATATAGAGAATCAAAAATGATGGCACGCTCTGTGTGGTGGGATAAAGATACAAACACTGAAAAAGGCACCTTGTTAGTCAAAGACATTATGGATGGAAAAGTTTTTGATTATCCTAAGCCTATGGAAATGCTCATGAGACTCTGCGAAATGGGCACATCAAGCGAAGACGCAGACATTGTTATGGATTTCTTTTCTGGTTCAGGAACAACAGCTCACGCAGTTATGAATCTGAACGCAAAAGACTCTGGTAACCGCAAGTTTATCATGGTACAGTTGCCGGAAATCTGTGATGAATCTTCGTTTGCATCCCAAGCAGGATACAGAAATATTTGTGAGATTGGGAAAGAGCGAATTCGCAGAGCAGGCGCAAAAATTAAAGGAGATTCTCCGCTTACAACCCAAGACCTTGACACGGGTTTCCGTGTGTTCAAACTGGATGACAGCAATATGAAGGATGTTTTCTATGCTTCTGCTGAGTATGACCAGAACCTTCTTTCTATGCTTGAATCCAACATCAAGGAAGACCGCACCGACCTCGATTTGTTGTTTGGCTGCCTGCTTGAATGGGGTTTGCCTCTCTCGCTGCCTTATACTTCCGAGGAAATCGGTGGCTGTACCGTTCATACTTACAATGACGGAGATTTGATTGCCTGCTTCAATGAAAACATCCCGGATGAAGTAGTCAAGACCATCGCAAGACGTCAGCCTCTCCGTGCTGTATTCCGTGACAGCAGTTTTGACGGCAGCCCTGCAAAAATCAATGTAACTGAGGTATTTAAGCTGTTAGCACCGGATACAAGAATAAAAGTAATCTAAGGAAGGAGTCGCCATTATGAAGCTACAATTTAAGCATCAAAAATTCCAGGCGGATGCTGCAAAGGCTGTAGTGGATGTTTTTGCAGGTCAGCCGTATTTGACTCCTACCTACATGATGGACAGAGGTGCTGGTACTTATCAGCTTGATATTGATGAGGACAACAAGTTCACAGGTTGGAGCAACCAGAAACTGGTGCCGGAACTTTCCGACCCGGTTATCCTGGAACATATACAGAAAATTCAAAGAACCAATCAGATTGCACCCTCTCCTAAGTTGGAGGGCAGATTCAATCTGACAATCGAGATGGAAACAGGTGTCGGCAAGACCTACACCTATATCAAAACCATGTATGAACTGAACAAGCACTACGGTTGGAGCAAGTTCATCGTGGTTGTACCGAGCGTAGCTATCCGCGAAGGCGTTTATAAGTCCTTCCAGATGACAAGTGAGCATTTTGCAGAGGAATATGGTAAGAAGGTTCGCTTCTTCATCTACAACTCCGCACAGCTTACGGAGATTGACCGCTTCGCTTCGGATAACTCCATCAATGTAATGATTATCAACTCCCAGGCATTCAACGCCAAAGGCAAGGATGCCAGAAGAATTTACATGAAACTGGACGAGTTCCGTTCCCGCCGTCCGATTGATATTATTGCCAAGACCAATCCGATTCTGATTATTGACGAACCGCAGTCCGTTGAAGGCAAGCAGACCAAGGAACGTTTGAAGGAATTCTGTCCTCTGTTTACCCTCCGCTACTCCGCAACCCACAAGTCGGACAGCATCTACAATATGATTTTCCGTTTGGATGCTATGGAGGCGTACAACAAGCGCCTGGTTAAGAAGATAGCCGTTAAAGGTATCACGGAAACAGGCAGCACCGCTACCGACAGCTATGTTTATCTGGAAAGCATCAACCTTTCCAAGAAGGACCCTACTGCTACCATTCAGTTCGATATGAAGGGAGCAAGCGGTATCCGTAAAGTCAGCCGTACTGTAGGTATAGGATTTAATCTTTACGATAACTCCGGTCACATGGAAGAATATAAGAATAACTTTGTCGTTAAGCACATTGACGGCAGAGATGACTCCCTGGAATTCCTCAACGGCATCAAGCTGTATGCAGGCGATGTAATTGGCAAGGTGGATGAAAATCAGCTTCGCCGTATTCAGATTCGTGAAACCATCCTCTCTCACATTCAGCGTGAACGTCAGTTGTTCTACAAGGGAATTAAGGTGCTGTCTCTGTTCTTCATTGACGAGGTTGCCAAGTACAAGGTGTACGATGCAGCCGGACAGCCGGGTAACGGCATCTACGCAGAAATGTTTGAGGAAGAATACACCGACATTATCGAGAACCTCCAGCTTGCCATTGGCGAGGACGAATACATTAAGTATCTGAAATCCATCAAGCCTTCCGCCACCCACGCAGGTTACTTCTCCGTGGATAAGAAGGGCAAGATGATAGACAGTAAGCTGGCAAAGAAGGAAACCACCTCGGACGATATCGACGCTTACGATTTGATTATGAAGAACAAGGAACTGCTCCTTGACCGTAATCCGAAGCGTTCTCCTGTGCGTTTCATCTTCTCCCACTCTGCTCTGCGCGAAGGTTGGGATAACCCGAATGTATTCCAGATCTGTACGCTGAAACAGTCCGGCTCTGATGTAAGAAAGCGCCAAGAAGTTGGCCGTGGTCTGCGTCTGTGCGTAAACCAGGACGGAGAGCGTATGGACTCCGGCGTTCTCGGAAACGATGTTCACAATATCAATGTGCTGACCGTTATCGCAAGCGAAAGCTACGATAGCTTCGCAAAGGGTCTCCAGTCTGAATTGGCAGATGCTGTTGCGAACCGTCCGAAGGCTGTTACACCGGAACTCTTCATGGGCAAGACTATTACCGATGCCCAGGGCAACACCGATGTTATTACAGACGATGTGGCAAGAGAAATCTATGTTGGTCTGCGTATGGAAGGCTACATTGATAAGCAGGGCACACTCACCGACAAATACTATGAGGATAAGGCAAACGGCGAAATCAAGCTGACCGATGAGGTCGCAGGTTCTGCCGAGAGCGTTATCGGTATCATCGACTCCATCTACGATGCCAAGGCAATGCAGCCTGAAAACGCAAGAAGCAACAATGTTGAACTGGCTGTTGACGAGGATAAACTCGCCATGCCGGAGTTCAAGGCACTGTGGAACAGAATCAATGCCAAGAGCGTTTATGTGGTCGATTTCGATACAGACGAACTGGTGCGTAAATCCATCGATGCGTTGGATAGAAAACTTCGTGTATCCAAGATTTACTTCAAGGTAGAAACTGGTGCTATGGAGCAGATTAAATCCAAGGCTGAACTGGAAAGCGGCGCATCCTTTGTGAAGGAAGAATCTGGCACTTACGGTGCTACCATTCATGCAAGCAGCAATGTGAAATATGACCTGGTCGGCAAATTGGTGGATGAAACCGGACTTACCCGTAAAGCTGTCATCGCCATTCTGAAGGGCATTCAGCCGTCCGTGTTCAACCAGTTCAAGGACAACCCGGAAGAATTCATCATCAAGGCTGCTGCCCTTATCAACGATGAAAAGGCTACTGCCGTTATTGAGCATATCACCTATGATGTTCTGGATGAGCGTTACGGTATGGATATCTTTACCGAGCCTACAATCAAGGGCAAGTTGGGTGTGAATGCAATGAAGGCAACCCGACACTTGTATGACCACATCGTTTACGACTCTACCAACGAGCGTGACTTCGCAACCGACCTCGACACCAATAAGGATGTTGCCGTGTATGTGAAGTTGCCGGATGGATTCTATATCTCCACTCCTGTTGGCAAGTATAACCCGGACTGGGCAATTGCATTCTACGAAGGTACCGTGAAGCACATTTACTTCGTGGCAGAAACCAAGGGCTCCATGTCCTCTATGCAGCTTCGTCTGATTGAACAGTCCAAGATTCACTGTGCAAGAGAGCATTTCAAGGCTATCAGCAGTGACAATGTGGTTTATGATGTAGTGGACAGCTACAAGAGCCTTATGGAAAAAGTAATGAGGTAAACAGATATGCCAGGATTTGATTGGAACGGCAACGGGAAGAAAGATGCCTTTGACCATTTTATGGACAACAAGGTAATGTCGGAAACTTCGGAAGATAAAAACAACCCTTCTTCGGGTTCCGGTAATAAGCAGAACAACAGCGGTAAAGGTTTGAATTTCGGTTGGGGTTGGGGCATTATCGTAATTGTTGCGTTTTTCCTCATATCCTTTATTGCAGACGGTGCAAGCTGGGATGCAATAGACACACTGTTGGGATTAGGACTTCTTGCATTTTTGTTCTTCCGTTGGATTTCTACATAAGGAAACCGCAAAAAATAATAAGATAAACAACATCAAGGGAGGTTAACCACCGTGAGACAATACACATGGGATGAATATTACGAAAAATTCTATGATTGGGCAGAAAGCACCCAGGTGCGTAATCTGTCGGGGTTGACCTCCCTTGGTTCAGCAGATGAGGTCGGCGAAATCATCATCGAACTGCAGGTCAATGTACCTGCCGCCAACCGTCTGTTGAGAAAGGCTGTTGAAGCAAAACTGGCATTCTCTGGCTCTGATTTAGCCGAGTTCGCCTGTATCAACGATAAAGAACTGGCGATTGCTGCTGTGCGTAATTCCGCAGAACGATTGACTGCCGAGGATATGGAATATCTGTATGGCGAGATTGACGATGAGGTCATCATCGAAATCTGTAAGCAACGAGATATTCTGTTACCGGAAGACCTGCGTGAAGAGGAAGAATACGAGGACGAAGAAGAGGAAGAAATCGAAGAAGAGCCGCTTGAAGAAGTGGATATCTATATCGATGACTTCGTCCCGGAACCGCCCGCACCGAAGTTAGGGTTCTTTGGCACCCTCGCTGCTATTTTGGCAGGTGCAAGTGCAGGAGTATCTTCTGCTCAAGGCAGAAGACACAATGGACGTTGCAACGGTGACTGCGCCAACTGTCCTCCTCACTATGGCTACCGATACGGCAGATGGTATTATGGACATGACCATGTACACGGCTGTGAATTTGGTGGTAATAAAGGCAGCGGCAGTATGGACTAAGGAGATACGCTATGTTTGGACGAAAGAAAAAGGCTCCGGAGCCTATATATGATGTGACACAGAAAATAAAAAAGACCTGGTGGGGAGGCACAAAATTAGTCCCTACCACCAAGGCAGAACAACGAAAAATGAAAGCGGAAATTCTGAAACGAAATCCCAAGGCCACCGTTCTTGATAGCAAAGCCAAGAAACAAAAAGAACTGGAATGGATTGACCGCATTGAGGAATTTGACGCTTTTATGAATGACTGATACGAAGGGAGGGACTCAAATGGCTAAAAAAGGCGGCGGAGGCAAAAGCAGCTTTTGGGATAATCCATTTGGCGGTATGTTCGATTTCAACCGAGACGGCAAAGAAGATTTTGGCGAATTATGGATAGCACAGAAAATCTTTGAAGAATGTACCAAAGAAGAAAAATCACACCACGATTATTCCTCGGACTATATTTACCATTCCGTTTTGGATGATGACGACGATGCCATTGACACCTCTTGGCGTGATTTTTGTGAAGATGGTTCTGATTTTGATTTAGACCCCGAAGATTATGAAACTGAGGAAGAATACGAGGAAGCTCTTGAAGAAGCCAAGGAGAAGGTTGCCTGGCGTGAGTTTTGCGAAGATGGTTCTGATGTTCTCATAGACCCGGAGGACTACGATACAGAGGAAGAATACAACGAAGCCCTTCAAGAAGCCCGATCTGCGTGGCGTGATACTTGTGAGGATGGCAGCGAATACGGACTCGACCCCGAAGACTACGAAACCGAGGAAGAATATAACGAGGCTCTTGAAGAAGCACAAGAGAACGAATATGCGGGTGTTACCACACCGCAAATTTCACTCCAATTCTCCGTTGAGTGTCCAGCCCTCGACAAATTAGAAAAAATCAAGGAAGAAAACTATCCGAACAAACGCAGGTTCAACGCAGCTTACACCCTGGCAAACGAGTTTCTTTGTTACAGCGACAAAGAAGTTGAACGAAGGGACAAGGCTTGCTACCAATTTATTATCGGCAATGCCGATAAGATAACTGCGGCGAATTACCTCTCCTACGAAGGCGGCTTCCTCTATGCACAGGCAATCAAGGATAATTTCCAGCTTCCTGTATCCCTTCCGGATGAGGACGAATACAGGGAGTACGAGTTATCGGAAACCCTGTGCAAAATTGCGAAACGAAATATATCCCTGTCATTTGAAGTTTGGGAATGGGCATTGACAACATTCCTGCCGTACATACAGTACGCAGACGGTTCACTCTCCGAACTTACAAGTTCCGTGATTGATGACCTCTACAGTTTTCCCGAAAGTTACAGAACAGAGCTTGCCCGATATATGGATAAGCACCCCGATTTTATAGAAAAGGTTCTGGATGAAAAGGCAGAAATGCCAAGTGACCTCGATGCACTTATTGCTGCAGCATTGCAGGATGGGCTTATGGAAACGGCTCTTGTCCTTTTCAAACGTGGCCTAATCCAGGCAGGCAATGATTGGAAGAAAATCAACAGTCTTACGGACGGTACAATCTCCTGGTGTAAAAACTACGATGAACTTGAATCTGCCGAATACTTCAAACTGAAGCTGCTACCTCTCGTCAAGGCAATCAACATTGGAATGGTACAGGGTGAGGTTGACGAGTGGGAAAAAGGGCTTGATGAATACATCAGCCAAGTGGAAAGCGACTGTGAGCAGTACGCTTATACTCGTAAGAACTCATGGCGAAAGACCGTACCCGATGGCAAAAAATATGGTTTAGACCCACGCTACTACGATTCCGAACAGGAATACATGGAGGCTCTGAACGAGGAAAAATACGGGTGGCGTGAATGGTATAAAGGCGAGGATACTCTTGGCCTTAATGTGAATGATTTTGAAACCCAGGAGGAATTCCAAAAGGTCTATGATGTCCGCCGAAATGAGCAACGTCAAAGAGAACGTGAACAACGAGAACAGGAACGCCTGCGGCTGCAAAGAGAACGCCAACAACGCCGTGAGGAAGAACAGCGTATCGAAGCCGAAAAGGCGCGTGTAGATGATAAAATTTACACCTTCTGTGGTGTAACGTTCCCTCATGCCGTGCGTCCTTACAGCTACAGGACAGAGGACCCGACAATTAAGGTCGGTGATGAAGTTCTTGTTCCTGTAGGCGACAAAGAAACAATCGGGACAGTCGTTTCAGTCGGACAGTATATGCGCGTTGCAGCTCCTTATCCGGTCGATAAAACAAAGTTCATTATTGGCAAGATAAATAAGGAAGATGTGTAAATTGGCGCATAAACTTTTTGAGCATTTATTTTGCTTGGGTGCAAATGCACCCACCCCTTATTTGCTGGGTGCATTGATGAACCCAGCAGTCAAGCATCATAACTTCATAAAATAAAAATAACGGCTTTCGACTGGCGTTTTTGCCCTCGAAAGCCGTTATTTTTAGCGTTTGAACCGCCTTTTTTGTATCAAATGGTATCAATCTTTGGTTATACACATCCGCATAAGTTCCTGTATATTCATAGAGAGGATTTTCACTGATATAATTTGTGTAATAATTGACCTGATTCTCATAACTTAATAACTGTTCTTCTTGGTCGGTTGACACTCTGCAGTACGCTGCCATCCTCAACTTCTGCACTGCCTGTGCTGTTCCTGATTCCGCAGTCGAAATCTGCTTTGCTGGTATAACTGTAATACTTCTTGCCATTTCGAATCACCTCCTCAACTACTGTCTGTTCCGCAATATTCAATCCCTGCAGTTCTGCATCATCAATTCGTATCCCTTTACACGCCTTGACTCCCTTTTCAATGTAGGTGCTGCAGAGCCATTGGATTTTCTTCTTGTAAACCTGTCTGCGCCGGAGCGTTTTTCCGCAGTAAGGGCAAATCAGCATTCCGCTTAAGGGATAGCGGTTTTGGAACTTCATTGTGCTGTCCTGTCCGATATTCCTGTCACGCTTTCTCTGTTCCCTGACTTCCTGCACCTTTTCCCATACCTCAGGCGTTACGATTGGCTCGTGGTTCTCCGAAATGTAATAACTCTGCACTTCCCCGTTGTTTTTCCTTGTATGGTTTCTTTTGTTTTCAGGGGTGTAATACTTCTGCAGATGAAAATCCCCTTTGTACTTTTCATTGCAAAGCATCCCATTAATGGTCCCGCTCTCCCATGTTGTTCCCGTCACCGTTTTCACGCCCAGGTAATCAAGCAGTTCCCCAATCCTTGAAGAGCCGACATTCATTAGATAAAGGTCAAAAGTCAGACTGACAATTTCCGCTTCCTTTCGGTTCACAATCAAATCTCCATATTCGTTTTTGTCATAACCGAGGAAGCGGGATGTGGTAATCATCACTTTCCCTCTCTCAAACTTCTTCCGAATGGACCATTTATTGTTTTCACTCATGCTTCTGCTTTCTTCCTGTGCAAAAGAAGCGAGGACGGCAAGCATCATCTCACCGTCCCCCGATAGAGTGTTAATGTTCTGTTCTTCAAAAAAAATACCGACACCCAGTTCTTTCAGTTCTCTTGCGAACTTTAGAACGGTGACGGTATTTCTTGCAAACCTCGATATGGATTTTGTAATAATTAAATCAATTTCTCCTGCCCTTGCCTTCTCCATCATTCTCTGGAACTGTGGGCGGTTCTCACAATAGCCGGATATGCCCTGATCAGCAAATACTCCGATAAATTCATATTCCGGATTTCCGGTAATCAGTCTCTCATAGGTTTCCATCTGGTTTTCAAGAGAGTCTTCCTGTCTTCTGCTGTCTGTGGAAACTCTGGCATAAGCACAAACCCTTTTCTTTTGTAATACCGAAGCTGGTCGTTTGTTAATCACTTTTACTCGCACGTTACATCACTTCCTTCAAAAAACCTTTTCTTAAACTCTTGAATCCTTCGGAAAATGGCCTGTGCATCTTCTACCTTGTCAATGCACACCACATCCACATTTTTCTTACTGCAAATCAGCATGAACTCCATAAACTGTCCCCAGTTACAGGCAATCGTGGCAGCCCTCATGGTAACCACCACATCTATCTTCTTTGCTGCGATTTCCGATTTCAGACGATTAAATTCTTTTCTGTTCGGGTCGGCTCCTGACGCTTCCTCAAAGAATATCTGCAAATCCCATTTCTGTTTTCCATATTCTTCTTCCAATCGCCTCATCACATCGTCCAGGTATTTTTCATAGTCTCTGTCACGATGGTTGACTCTGCAGTAAAAAGCCACCCTATTTAACGTTCCTGCAATCACCATATAAATAAGTACTCCTTTCGTTTTTGGTAGTATATAAATCACTCTAACTCCCTGTAAAGTCAAGCAATTCTGCGGTTTCCACCCACTCTTTTTTCACTCTGTCCAAACTTGTCAATAGCCGAAAAAAACAGCCGGACAGAAACCTTTTGTCCCTGTCCGACCTGCACCTAAACCCTCTCGGCATAATCCAGTGAAATCCATCCATCACGATTTTTCTGATAAGATTTCAGAAGTCCCCAAAGGCTCGCTCCCTTACCTTCTGCTTCTGACACAATTGTGAAAGCACCTTTTCCAGTATGCTTACCCGTCTTATCATAATCTGTTCCCGGACCCTTGCGGATGTTCAAATCATCAATAGACACCCTCACAAGATATGGTGTGAATGTATCATTGGAATAAATCGCTTTACCGGATTCATCAAATACGGAATACCCTTTATTTTCATCCGCACACTTTTTTGCATTTTCCACACTATGGAATGCACCTTTCTGCGTGGCAGCATCTGCCCATGTCTTACGCACACGGTACCAGACTTTCTCTGGTTTTGTAGCCTCGCTCTTAATTCCAATCATGGCATTTAAGATTGTAATAATCTTTGCACCATATCCGGCTCCTGCTGCCCATCCTTTTCCGGCTGGATTTTCTTTCTGTCCAAGCCACTCCACATATTCCGCACAGCCTCTTGCGACATACTTGAAGCGTGGATCAACGCATTCATTCTTCAAATCTTCTGTGGAAGCGTAGGCTTTCAAATGCTGAACCTGTGCCCTGATACCAAGCTGTGGTGTATCAAAGGAATTTCCTTTCATTCCATTTGAAGTCACTCCCATGCCACAGAAATTATTCTGATCGAGCGTAACTGCAGAACCGGAGAATCCAAAATTACCTGTTTCCAGACAGGACTGTGCAAAGGCAATATCACCGCGGACACCCTCTGCCTTTCCCTCCAAAAGATAAAACGGAATCATATCAATAATCGACTGTGCAACATCAGGATTCTTTGCTTTAATATAAGCTGTCATCTGCTCCACCGTTGCCACTGCGTTACCCATAATCTTTGTAAATGTGGTTTCTTCCTTTTTCTTTACTCCATAATAGGAAGCAATACATTCTGCTTCCGCTTTGGCAAGTTTCTGCAGATTACTGTCACTGGAAAGCCATTTTGTTGCTCTGGTGTTTGTATGGAATGAATGCTCCAGAATAATACCCGGTGTTCCTACTGCATTCGCACCACGAAGCACACCATAGTATTCTCCGTTTGTCCCCTGACGTGTTGCGGTTCTTCCACTCTGGGCAGTTCCCATCACTGCTTCCACAACCTTTGCCAACTTTAGACCAATATCCGTGCTGCTTCCATTTAAAAGGACATATACCACCGGATAGTCCACATTTTCGTTTACACCATTTCCCACAGCGTTGGAATGGACAGAAATAAAGAGGTTACAGCCCTTGGAAGCCGCACCTCTTTCATACAATGCTCTGTCCGTATTCTGATTTGTCCTTGTGGTTACCACACCGATACCAAATGCCTCCAACTCCTTCTTAAGATAATTATGGAGTTTCCAAGTCATGTCCGACTCATAATAAGACGAAACCGCAGGGCTGCGGTTGTATTTACCGTAATGCCCTGCGTCCAGACATACCTTTATTGCCATGTTACTCATCCTCCTTTTTCTCATCTGCTTCTTCGTGCAGCTGCTCCAATACCTCTTTCAGCTTCTTTGGAACCGGAAGTCCGATAAGGGCAACATTCTCAATAATGGAAATCCCCTCATTGGATAAGTAAAAGAAAATGACTGCGGTGCGGAGTACACTTCCGTTCTGGATGACCTGCGTATCAAGCACATGGCCGATACCTACCAGACAGAAAATTGCCACCTTTTTGCAGATGCCTTTAAAACCGACCTCGCTGGATATCTTTTTCTGTACGAATGCTGCCATAAGCCCGGTGGCATAATCGATGACCACGAACATAAGGAGTGCATACAGAAAACCATCCAGTCCTCCAAGAAACCAACCCATAAAGCCTCCTATTCCTGCAAATACATACTGCACTATTGTTACTGCCTGTCTCATACTGTTACCTGCCTTTCTTTGTTTTTTGGTATGAAAAAAACAGCCCGCAAAAGGCTGTTTGATTCCAAAACTATATCTGATCCGGCATACTGTCCCATAACCTCATATCTTCCTGTCCAAGACTCCATATTGCAATCCCTGACACGCCATAGGTGTATGCTGCTTCATTTGCCCAATAGACAATGCTGTCCACATCGGAGTAATACATAATAGAAAAACCATCCGCATCTCCGAGATACATCCTCGAAAGCCAGACATTCAAATCATGTGGTACTACCTTCATTTCATAATCGTTGCCACATTCCAGTGACATTTCATGGGAATGGAAAAAGTCGTAATCCATAGAAATATCCTGGCTTCTTGTGCTGATTTCCTCCACATCAGAATTGACCCGGAACAATTCAAATTCATTATCCCATGAAATTCCGGTACGAGTACATCTTCCGAAGGTGGTCTGCTTTCCATCCGGGAAGGTAATATCAAAACACTCATAAGGTTCATAATACCATGCATCCCCAAGTCGCAAGAGATCACACACCACTCCCTTCTCCGCCATGAATCCCACATATCCGGTTTCTGCAGTAATGGTTGCTGTAAACCTTAGTGTGTAGGCAGCACCGGAATATACCCTCACCTTATTTCCACGGATTCTCATCTCCACGGTATATAAGTTTGGATTGCTTCGCAAATCAGCATTGAAAGTCTTACTGAAAGAAGATGAATAACTCCCCAATTTCGTATTTCCCTGATACAACTCCACACACTGGGTATCGTAATTTATACAGCAGAAAATACTTCCAAGAAATACTCCTGCCTTACCTCCCCCTGTTGCTTTAAAGGCAAACCTTGCCCTTACATGAATTTCCGAAAATCCCGTATAATCAAGTGCCAGTTTTCCACTGCCTTCCAGCTGCGAATATTTACGGACACGGTCAGAACTTTCATCCTTCCAAATCTTCCATGAACCATCAAGCACTGTAAAATAGTTGGTAGGGATTTCTGAATAATCACAGAAATCCTCATACCATACAAGCGCACTTTCCGGCTTTCTGCGAAGCACCTCTGCAGTTACTTTAAAGGCTCTGTAAGGCTGTACCATTTCTCCATTCACATCCATGAATTTTCTTGGCTTCAAACCATAGTACACTTCCCCGACAGTCGCTTTCTGTGAGAAATCCGAACACACCCGGAAACCATGAAACACTACACCAGGCACTCCGCCGGACACGGAAATGGTATGCGTTCCTGCCGACAGGCTGACACCACTCTTTAATATCCTCCAGAACTTCTTTCTCCAATATAAAAAATACAACCTTGATTCCGACAGCATATGACTGTCCCCATCAAGACTGATTCCGATGCTATTCTTATCCCATCTTGGATAGACTATCTCAACTGCCACATCATATGTTCCGGCTGTTGGTACTTCAAATGTGTATTTCAGTACCGCTTCCTCATCCAAAACAGATGCATATCCTTCCCCAATGACTGCATTGCCCGAATAAGAATCCGGCACACCATCTCTGTCAACACTGATTGTTCCAAAGGATACCTCCTGCTGTTTCAGATAGGTTGTAAGATATTTTCTGCCACTATAGGTTTCTTGCTTTGTCGGCTCTGCGATTTCCCTGCTCGTATCCCATCCTTCCATGAAGTCATACACATGAAGCAGTCCCCAAGGGACCATATCCGTCCAATCCCAATAAGAAAAGAACGGTATAAATGGCTGTGGCGGTGCATCCCCAGTATGATTGTATAAACCCTCCATCCAATATTTCGCAGCATAATAGGTAAGGCTTGTTCCCCGATAGGTCGTACCGAGATTCTCCGTAGTATCGTATATCTGCCATCTCCATCCATATCCGGGAAGTCCCATCATGATTTTGTCCGGGTTCATTGCATTGGCAGCATAACTGTAGATGCCTTCAAGCCAGCTTCTCGGAGATACCGGTCCCGGTGCTGAACCCGCCCAACTCATACCATAACTCATGATTGCTGCTGTGTCGCAGTATGCATCCAAATCGGCATACACGCACCAATTCTCGCCGCCAACCGAACCGCCAACACTGGTCATACCCGGAAGGCAGATATTTACATGAAGGTTTGCTCCCTTTGCCTTTACAGTAGAGTAAATCCGTGAGAACAGTGCATTTGCCTTTGTTCGGTTCGCTAACTCCCCTCCACGTTCCAAATCAATATCTATTCCGGAACACCACGGATATTTGTCAATAATCCTCACGATTTCTGAAATGAACGTATCCTGTGCGCCATTCCTATTCTCTCTGAGTGCTGTAAAAATAGAGGCAGTACCATGATTCATAATGGTCAGAAGCCATTTAATATGTGGCCATTTCTTTACATAAGGAAGGATAGTACTGACCGCAGTTCCCGTCTCGCTGATTGTTCCATCTGCTGAAACTTCAAAGGTAAAAATACCAACATGAGACAGCTTATTTCCTTTTTCTCTTAACACCTGATGCATTCTCGTATTTCCCATGAATGTCCATGCCATAACATTTCGGTTGCTTGCTCTGCTCACATCCTTTGCCCTCCAATCCCATATGCCATCTCCTGAAAAGACATGCGCACAAGTGCTGACTTCCTGTCCTCTACTTTAATCTGGTGTTTACTGTCCCCTGCTGCCGAATAAGAATAAAATCCATCCGCCTTAATCCAGCTTCCATTCCTTGTTGCCACCCTTGCATCAGCATTAATTTCAACAACATCATCTTCCAAAAAAACACTCTGCAGAGTCAGCTTGTGGCTTCCGTAATTATGAGCCACACTCATGTCTCCTGCTGCCATCGTATCTTTTGGAATGATGTGATAATTCAGCCCAGCTGATACTTCTCCGTCATTGGTGATCACTGCTGTAACACCGGAACGGACAATCCCATTAAAAAAGCGGACAGGTGTTATCTCCCCATCCACACGATTTTTCTGCAAAAGTTCCAGATTGTTTACCACATACCCGGTCAGCCACTTACCTTCCTGAAACATGATATCTGTTATATAAAAAGTTCCGGTGCAATCCTCTATAGCAATCCTATAAATTATTACCTTAAACCAACGGCAGAAAACCAGCCAATACAATCAGATGTTGTTATTTTT
>ERZ808049.522-NODE-522-length-17969-cov-3.502347_pt1 | contig 17969 bp, 9 predicted proteins | sample MGYA00380198_ERZ808049 | MGnify/ENA primary metagenome ERZ808049 (study PRJEB31490, sample SAMN06133414) | mouse gut metagenome | isolation source: Z2_2 | host: mice | place: China: Chengdu | collected 2015-05 ...
ATGCAATGAAGATGGCGACAACAATCGCCGCAAACAAGTTGATGTACTGTTGAATGATATGGAAGAAAAGGAGCTTATCGTGATGGAAGCTACGGCTCAAGGCTTGAAAAAGGCAAGAGAAACTGCGGAATAATTAACGCTGTTTTCGTAAGCCAAGCCAACTGAAAAAAGTGCGACACCTACACAGGCTATCGCACTTTTTAGGTTATTTTTTTATTCTCCACACAAATCATAAAGCTGTTCACATCGGTTTTGAATATCTAAGATTTCTGTTTCGGTTAAACTCCTGCGGTTATGAGTAAGTTGTTGCTCTAAAAAATCACGATAGCCATCAAGTAAGGCATCCCGTAAAAGCTCGGGGGCTTTGCAATGTTCCACACCAAACCATTGCTCATCTTTTTCATCCCAAATCATAACGGTGTATCCTCGCTTAGTGTTCACCACCTCCAAAACACTATCTTTATTTAGGTAATCGTTGAATACTTCTAAAACCTTTTCAAAGGTCATCATTTTATCAGCCCTTTCATATTTTAGGTGCTTATATGTAAGTAGTTTATATACTTATTACGACTATGATAATAAAAGTAAATCATCGTGTAAAGGATACGGATATTGTTTGCGAACAAAAGTGGCAAGCAATGCCTGTGTTAATACACACAGGCCCGCAGAGAAGAAAATCCCTTTGTGATTTTCCTCTCTGCTTGCTTGTTGAGGGCAGCGCCCCCAAGCCCCTTTGAACACAGAATTTCATTCTGTGGCTGCGCGTTCTGCGAACGCTTTTGACCAGAACCAGCTTACCGCTGGCCGTGGTCTTTTTCTTTTTCAACATCCTGTTCTACCTCCATTTTCAGCACTCGATCTACATTTGCCTTTGCCGTTAAAAGCTCCCGCATTTCCTCACGGGAACGCCGGTACTCGGCATAGGTCTTTTTCTTTTCTTCCAGCAATTTCGCGTACTCCGTCTGCAACTCTTTGACCTTGGGAAGCTTCTTGACTCCCATCTCATCAAAGGCATTCTTAGCAGCCTGGTGGAGCAGAATTTCTTCCTCATATTCCCCCCGGAATTTCTTAGAGTAACCCGCCTTGCGGTATGCCACATAGACCTCACGGGTCTTGGCATAATTTACGATGTGAGTACGCAGAACAGCGATCTCTGCCATGCGCTTTTCAGCCGCTTTGATCTGCGCCGAAAGTTCATTGTGATGTGCCGTGGCAGCCGTAGCCTTTTCTTCCAAAACCGCATACTCCAGCAGGTTATGCTCTGACAGGTAATTCATGGTCTGCGCCATTTGCTTCAGATTGAAAACTTTGGCCCATCGAGCATAGCCAGCACCCTTTCCGGCCTGCAATTTTGCCTGAATGTCCACCAGTAGATTGACCTTCGGCGGCTCCGGCTGCACGACGTTTTTTTTACGGGGCGTATGCTGTTTTTCTCCGGCCAGCACCGCACGAATTTCCGCTTCACTGTACCCGGCCCCCAGCTTGTCATCCATGCGGGCTACATTCTTCCAGCCGGGTGCTTTGAGCCGGATCGCTTTCCCGCGCCGGGATACCTCGCAGCCCATTTCGGAAAGCAGTTTCAGCAGCGCATCAAAGTCCGCTGGATTCTGCTCCAGCGCACAGTCAATCATTACTCGCAGCAGCTCTCGGTGAGAGGGCTTTGCCTGATCGCCCAGCCATTTGTTATAGCTCTTTCCGTGAAGTTTCGTATTCTCTACAATGGACAGTCCATTCTCAATACAGATGGTGTCACTTAGCCGACGAACCGCCTTGGTGCTGCCCCAAAAATTGCGGAACTTCCGGTCATATTCTAAGCTGACCGATGACCAGATAATGTGATTATGAACGTGGGCTTTGTCTATATGAGTGCAGACCACAAAGGCATGATTGCCTTTAGTAAAACGCTTTGCAAATTCTACGCCCAGCCGGTTTGCTTCTTCCGGGGTAATCTCACCAGGGCGGAAGGACTGGCGCACATGATAGGCAATCACATCATCTGCGCCACGCACTCGTCCAGTAGCGGCAATGTACTGCCGCTTTGCCAGAAGGAACTCCGCATCCGCAGTCCGGCTGTCACACGCATAGCCGGTAATGAGCTTGCCGTTATCTGTTTTCTGTGGATTTGCTACATAGTCGATGATGTCACTGATTGCCCGACTTTCTGTGCGACCCTTGCCAACATGAAGCGGCATGATTCTTGTAGTTGCCATAATAGAAGGCCCTCCTCTCATAAATATTTTTTCGCTGAACTCTTTGCTTCTATCGTTGCAATAACTTTCTCCGCTGGGTATAATAAAAAAGAACATTCTACAACCTCAAGGGAGGGATTTTATGATAGAACAGCTCATTGCCGAAGCAACGGAATGTGATTTCAAAGTTGCTCTCGAAACAAAAAAGCCAAAAAGCTGGTTAAAAAGTGTCAGTGCCTTTTCCAATGGGATCGGCGGCACTCTGTTTTTCGGAGTCTCTGATGACCGGGAGCCTATCGGCTTGTCCGATGTTCAAAAGGATGCTGAAGCGATCAGCCGCTTAATCAAAGAACGTATCACACCATTACCGCAGTTTATCTTAAAGCCATTGCAGGAAGATGGTAAAAACCTGTTGGCTCTGGAGGTTTCTTCTGGCCGCAGCACCCCATACTATTACAAGGCAGACGGCGTGATGGAGGCATACATCCGTGTTGGAAATGAAAGCGTAATTGCACCGGATTACATTGTGAATGAACTGATCTTAAAGGGAACCAATCAGTCCTTTGACACCTTAACAACAGAAGCTGTGAAAAAGGATTACAGCTTCACACTCCTGGAGGCAACCTATCTGGAACGAACCGGCCTCCGCTTCGAGCCATCCGATTATGTCTCCTTCGGTTTGGCTGACAAAAATGGGTTCTTGACCAATGCCGGAAAGCTCATGACCGATCAGCACACAGTTTATAACTCCCGTATGTTCTGTACCCGGTGGAATGGCTTGGAAAAAGGCTCTATCTTTGATGATGCGCTGGACGATAAGGAATACGAGGGGAATTTGATTTATTTACTGAAAAGCGGCAGTGAATTTATTCGCAATAATTCCAAAGTCCGTTTTGTCAAAGAAGCTCAGTATCGGGTAGACAAGCCGGATTATGCTGAACGAGCTGTAACAGAGGCTCTTGTCAACGCTCTCATCCATCGTGATTATATTGTGCTTGGCAGCGAAGTCCACATTGATATGTTTGATGATCGGGTGGAAATCACATCTCCGGGCGGTATGTTTGGCGGCGGCTCAATTCAGGAATACGATATTTACAGTATTCGTTCGATGCGACGAAACCCTGTGATCGCTGACCTGTTCCACCGCATGAAGTACATGGAACGCCGTGGAAGTGGTCTGCGCAAAATCGTCAGTGAAACTGAAAAGCTGCCTGGATACACAGAGGCATATAAGCCCGAATTTTCCTCAACACCGACAGATTTCAGAGTCATCTTGAAAAATGTAAACTACATCATGTGCGGTGCTTCCGCACATGATACAGCACATGATGCCGCACATGATACATCTGTGATCAGCAAGCAAAACTTGCTATTGGAATTTTGTGCAGACCCTAAAAGTCGAGATGAAATGCAAGCATATATTGATGTTTCCAGCCGTTCTCACTTCAGCAAATATTACCTCAAGCCTTTATTATCTTCTGGTAAACTTGAAATGATGTTTCCAGACAAACCCAAAAGCAAAAACCAGAAATACACTACCGTTCATTCCAAATAACCAAGAAGCAGGGCACTGGGTCTCATCTCCCATTGTCCTGCTTCTTTTCATTCCAGATTTATTCACATCATTTACCCATACATCCAATCCTGGATCGCAAATTTCAAATCCTGCACCTTACCCAACAGCCAGATCGCCGCAAGCGGCAATCCCATCGGGCTAATCAAAAAAGCTATAACCAGTAAAATCACACCATTCTGCGGGGAATAGGTAATAAGCACAGCCACGCCAAGCAGAGCAATTACCGTGCTGAGCAGACCAAGCACCAGACTGGATATATAGATTAGCCCCGTGCAGAGCCAGACAAAAAGCGTCAACACCAAAACGACTGGTGCAGTTACGATCATCAGCAGACATTTCAAAATCTTCATTCCTGTTCCTCCTTCCAACGCTCCAGATGCCGTTTGCACAGGGCATCCGCTTCTCTCTCATCATCTTCCGTCACTTCCCGTTTTCCTTTGGTCAGTTCAATCTCCAGATAAGTCCGGTAATCATCGGCTAAGAGGTCGAACAGTTCCTTGGGAGTATGGCACACCTCGCCAGAGCAATAGTGAAAATCTTGGTCAAATTCAACTCTTACACATCCATGGCGGCTGATATAAACTTCTATGGTCTCGTCTGCGGTCAGGTAATCCGCAAAAATCTCCAGCACCTTTTCAAAGGTCAGCATCTGTTTTCACTCCTTTACTACGCTTCTTATTCTACTCATATTATCCGGTACGGACAGTCAAAAGACAAGGATACAGACAAAAAGAAAAAGCGGAGGAAGGTGCGGCGAAGAAATGCCGTTCCTCCCTCCGCAAATGGAGTATCTATCCCTGTTATGAAAGTTTGGAGAGTTGGGTAAGGATTTCCTTCACTCCCTCCCACAGTTGTTCCTGCCGCTGGGATATATCCTCCAAGTCAGCATTATAAACCCGTCCGGTCTCATGCACTTTACGGGTCAGCTGATTCAAGTTGTTGCTGCTTCGGCGCATCAGGGAGACCAACTCCTTCAGCTCCGGCAGTTCCAGCTTGACCACATAACCATCCAGCGCCATTTTCCGCAGATAAGCGCTCAAATTCTCTGTCCCGTATTGCTGCATCTTTTGATGGATCAGTTCCAGTTCTTCTGCGGACACCCAAAACAAAACCGGAACATCCCGCTTGCGCTTTGCCATGGTTATCGCTCCGGCTCCCATTTTTTCGGGGCGGCAGACTTATGGGCGGGCAGTTCCTGTTTGAGCTTATCCCGTACTGAGGGACGGGACGGTTCCAGCTTTTCTCTCTGGGTACGGCTGCGCTGCTGTTCTTCACGCACCAGATCAATAAAACCATCCAGAACAGCAGGGTGGCTGTTTAAGGCATAACCACAACGGACGGTTTCGGGATTATCATTAGGAATGGTCTTAGCCCATTCTTTGTTGCGTCGGGAGTAGCGCCCATCCCAGTCCTGGAGCTGGACCGTGTTAGACAGAACCATAGACACACGCTCCATGCCATAGGTCTCGATCACACCCTTTGCCGCATCGTGGCTGAGATACATTCCGTCGAAGTGCTCCCGCACCGCCGCTTCAATAGACTCCTTGCATTGGCGATTTACATTGTTGGAAGCTCGGTACTGCTCCAGCCCCCCATGTTCTCTCGCATAGGCAGCTGAATGGGGATAGACCGGTGTTGTTCGCAGTTCCTCTTTGGCTCTGCACACATCGTCGGCACGGCTTTCAATGCTGTCCCGGATCACACCCATATAGCCGGTCTCCAGCTTTTCAAAATAGCGGTACACATCCGCCAATGGAGAGGGAGATTCCAAAAGTGCCTGAGCCTGGGTGTCGGTCAACTCCAGTTCCTCCATTGCCATCACGATGTCCTCGCGGGTGGTGTACTCATAGGCATGGTTTAAGACTTCTTCCGGGGGCTGGCTTTTCAGCCAGTCCCGGAACTTGTCCTGTTCGGCAGCCATCTTTTCATAAAGAGCTGTATTCAGATCGTTAGTATTCATGTTACCGCACCTCCTCATGCTGTTTTGGTTTCTTGTCTGTACTGCGGGGTTGCACCGGGCGTTTTAGGTTATCCAGCACCGAAGGCCGTGTGCTTTTGGCAACAACAGACTCAGTGTGTGCCTGCCCCTTTCCGTCGATGTTGAGCAGGGTATCCAGCTCCACCAGACGGGCGTTTTTGCTTCTCAGTTCTTCTTCATAAAGGAATGGCTTTCCGACTTCCTCCTTTGCGGCAGCCTGCTGCTGATAGAGGTTATCCAGCTGGGCCTTTGCCGCCTCCAGACGCTGGGGCATCTGGGCGAGGGCATTGTCGATACGGGTAAGATTTCCGCGAGGGTCTGTACCAAGGGTTGCCCGGTGGGTCATCTGTCCTTTCAGCAGGAGCGTATACTCCTGTTTCCAAGCGGAAAATTCCACGGACATGGCATAACCCCGGTAGTTGCCGATCTGCACCGGATCGGAGGTTTTGACCTCCTTGCAGGCATCCAAAAGGGCTGCGCCGGCGTTCTCCTTATCGGTCAGCAGATCGCCACGGATTTCCATACCAGCAAAATCGTCCTCCGGGTGCGGGTGCGCTGCCAAAACCTCCAGATCGGATTCAAAGCCCTTGATAAAGCCTTTGTGCTTTTCAATCTCCTCCGGGAAGTATTTGAGCAGCTGGTCCTCCAAACGATATTGCTTGCTCTGGTGGTCGGCTTTCATCAGCTTCAGGCGGGATACCTCCACATCCAAATCCATACGCTCTTTGATACGTGGGTCTCCGGCACACAAAGCCTTGATCTCTGCAAAACTGAGGGCGGTTTCATCCACATCATCGCAGGAGCGTACCGGCGATTTAGAAGTCATGATCTGACTAATGAATTTTTGCTTATTCTCCACCGTCTGCCAGAGGTATGCGTCAAAGGTTCCTTCGGTCACATAGCGGTACACATGGACAAGAGGATTCTGGTTACCCTGGCGCTCGATACGGCCCTTGCGCTGGGCAAGGTCTCCCGGTCTCCACGGACAGTCCAGGTCATGAAGTGCCACCAGACGGTCCTGCACATTGGTGCCTGCGCCCATCTTGGCGGTGCTGCCCAAAAGGACACGCACCTGACCGGTACGGACTTTAGAGAACAACTCCTTTTTCCGCACTTCGGTGTTCGCTTCATGGATAAAAGCGATCTGGTCGGCAGGCATTCCCTGAGCAATGAGTTTCTGACGAATATCGTCATATACCGTAAAGACCGGTTCCTGCTCCGGCAGAGGCACGGCGCCTTCCAATGCGTGAAGCAGTGGATTATCCAGCGTTTTCGCCGCCTTGCTTACAGGAGCTTTTGCCTGCGGTGTAGAAATGTCGCAGAACACCAGCTGAGTCAGCTTGTCAGCTTTGCCATCCCGCCAGATCTGCATGATGTTGTCCACGCACTGATTGACCTTTGTGCCAGGTTCATCCGGCAGCATCTGGTTGACGATCCTCTGGTCCAGTCCCAGCTTACGGCCATCCGAGGTAATCTTGAGCATATTGTCCTGGGATGGGTCAACGGTTCCGCTGTGTACCAGCGATGCCCGTTCCGAAAGAGCCTTGACCATTTCCTGCTGGTGTTCGGTAGGCTGCGCCACGATGTTGTGGTATTCCACCTCCGGGGTGGGCAGGTTCAGTTGGTCGGCAGTCTTGATGTCCGCCACTTCTTTGAACAGGTTCATCAGCTCTGGCAGGTTAAAGAACTTGGAAAACCTTGTTCTTGCCCGGTAGCCGGTGCCTTCCGGTGCCAGCTCCAATGCTGTGACGGTCTCTCCAAATCGGGAAGCCCAGCAGTCGAAGTGGGTCATGTTCAGTTCTTGCAGGCGTTCATACTGAAGGTAACGCTGCATGGTGTAAAGCTCGGTCATGGAGTTGCTGACCGGTGTGCCGGTGGCAAAAATCACGCCACGGTTTCCGGTGATCTCATCCATATAGCGGCACTTGGCAAACATATCGGAGGATTTCTGCGCGTCCGATGTGGAAAGACCAGCCACATTCCGCATTTTTGTGTATAGAAACAGGTTTTTATAGTTGTGGGCCTCGTCCACAAACAAACGGTCCACCCCCAGCTGCTCAAAAGTCACCACATCGTCTTTTCGTCCCTCGGCTTGCAGCTTTTCCAGTCTGGCTTCCAGAGACTTTCTGGTACGCTCCAGCTGCTTGACGGTAAAACGCTCGCCGCCACTGGCCTGTACCTCTGCAATCCCCTCAGTGATCTCGTCGATCTGTTCATAGAGAAGCCGTTCCTGACGCTCCCGGCTGATGGGGATACGCTCAAACTGGCTATGTCCCATGATGATGGCATCATAATCACCCGTCGCAATACGAGCGCAGAACTTCTTTCGGTTATGGGTCTCAAAGTCCTTTTTGGTGGTGACTAAGATATTGGCGGAAGGATAGAGACGCAGAAACTCCGACGCCCACTGCTCGGTCAGGTGATTTGGAACCACAAAGAGAGATTTCTGGCACAAGCCCAGGCGTTTGGCTTCCATCGAAGCAGCTACCATCTCAAAAGTTTTGCCTGCGCCTACTTCATGTGCCAACAGGGTATTTCCTCCATACAGCACATGGGCGATGGCGCTTTTCTGGTGTTCCCGCAGGGTAATGGCCGGGTTCATGCCCCCAAAAGTGATATGGCTGCCATCATACTCGCGGGGACGGGTAGAGTTCATTTCTTCGTTGTACTGGCGCACCAAAGTCTGGCGGCGCTCCGGGTCTCTCCAGATCCAGTCCCTAAAGGCTTCCCGGATAGCTTGCTGTTTTTGGGCAGCCAGGGTGGTCTCCTTGGCGTTCAGCACGCGGCGCTCTTTTCCGTCTGCGTCCTCTATGGTGTCGTAGATACGGACATCCCGCAGGTTCAGGCTGTCCTCCAAAATCTTGTAGGCATTGGCACGGCTGGTTCCGTAGGTGGTGTAGGCTGCCACATCGTTGTAGGATACGGAAGATTTCCCCTTGATCTGCCATTCAGCGGTAAAGGACGAATAGTTGACCTCGATACTGCGCTGGAGATAAAACGGGGTGTTGAAGGTTTCGTACATAAACTGCTGGATGTACTCTTTGTCGATCCAGGTAGCGCCCAGACGCACCTCGATCTCCGACGCATCCAGGTCTTTGGGCTGGGCGGCGCTAAGAGCTTCCACATTGACTGCATAAACCGGGTCCTGCTGTGCGGCCCGCTGCGCCTGACGCAGTTTGCGGCGTACATTGCCAGAGAGGTATTCATCAGCAGTCACATAATGGGGCGTTCCGTCCTGCTCCAACTGTCCCGGTACACGGAAGATTACGCCTTGCAGCTCTCCGGCCAGTTCTTCTTTTGTTTTTCCGGTAAGCTGGCTCATATAGTCCATATCCACGCAGGCTTTTTCCGAGATGGACACCGCCAGTGCTTCACTTGCCGTATCCACCACAGCCACCGCCTGATGGGGCTTGATGGTCCGCTTGGTGAACATATCTGCCTTGCGCTCCAGCTTTCCGTCCTCGTCAATGACTTCCATCGCACAGAGCAGGTAATAGGAAGAATCGTCTGCATAGGCCAGACGGTTTGCACGGTCATTGATGAGACCGTATTTGGCAGAAAAGCTGTCATAGAGGCTGTTCAGTTCCGCCTGCTTTTGGGTAATGGTGCTGTCTGGAACCGCTGCATCCATCTGAAGGTCGATCAGTTCCTGCACACAATCACGCAGTCCCACAAGACCTTTTACGCGGGCTTCTGCGGTGGTGTTGAGATCCGGACGCACCATGCGGCTGTTTTCCCGGTAGTACACCTGCCCGTCTACAATGGCATAAGAATAGTTCTTCACATTAGGATCGGCAGGAATGGAGGTGCCAATGGCTTCGCCTTCGCCCAGCTCCGGCAGCTCTGCCTCCTGATAAGTGCCATGAATGTACTTCACAGCATCATGCAGCTGGTCGGAAAGCTTCAGTCCCTCGATTGGGTTCACGGTGTAGTCCATACCATGTGCAGTGCTTACCGGCTCCTGTCTGCCCAGCACCATTTCCGGGTGGTCGATAAAATACCGGTTGATGGCAAACCCGTCCTCCGTCTGTCCGGTCTGGGTCCATTCCGGCACGATGTCCAACGGGCGGTCCCGCTTTTGGAGGAAGATGATGTCCGATACCACCTCGGCACCGGCATTCTTTTTGAACGCGTCATTAGGCAGACGGATAGCTCCCAGCAGCTCAGCACGCTGGGCAAGATAGCGGCGCACGGTGGAATCCTTGGCGTCCATGGTATATCGAGAGGTCACAAAAGCTACCACACCGCCGGGACGCACCTGGTCGAGTGCTTTGGCAAAAAAATAGTTATGAATACTGAAATTCAGCTTGTTGTAGGCTTTGTCATTGACCTGATACTGACCGAACGGCACATTGCCGATGGCAAGGTCAAAGAAGTCACGCCTGTCTGTGGTCTCAAAGCCGCCTACTGTGATGTCCGCCTTGGGATAGAGCTGCTTTGCGATGCGCCCGGAAACCGGGTCCAGCTCCACACCGTACAAATGGCTGTTTCGCATTTTCTCCGGCAGCATACCAAAGAAATTGCCCACACCCATAGACGGCTCCAGAATATTTCCGGTCTCAAATCCCATACGGTCCACCGCTTCATAGATGGCCTGAATGACCGTAGGGCTGGTGTAATGGGCGTTTAAGGTGGAGCCTCTGGCGGCGGCATATTCCTCCGTGGTCAGCAGCTCTTTCAGCTGGGCATACTCTAAAGCCCATGCCGGTTTCTCCGGGTCAAAGGCATCAGAGAGACCGCCCCAGCCCACGTATCGAGAAAGAACCTCCTGCTGTTCGGGGCTTGCCTGCTGTCCGGCAGCTTCCAGCTCTTTCAGCAAACGAATCGCATTGACATTTGCCTGGAACTTGGCTTTCGGACCGCCTTCGCCCAAATGCTCATCGGTAATGCGGAAGTTTTTTGCATTGCGGCGCAGGTTAGCCTTGTATTCCTCATAAGATGCTTCCTCGGCAGCTTTGGCATTGGGAAAGGTCTGCCACTGGCCATTGACCTGAATGGAAACCGGGTGTTCATCCAACACTTCCTCAAAGGTTTTCTCCGGCTCAGTCACAGGGGCTGGTGGCTCCGGCTCCTCGATATGCAGTCGTTCCACCACCACATCATAAGGCAGATTGTTCTTATCGCCCGGATAGACGGCCACAGTCTCGGAATGGAAGGCCGGGGATTCGGCAGCCGGTTGGGGCTGTTCCTGTCCAAAGCCATCCAGCTGACGGGCATACATCCCGCGCAGCAAAGGCGCAACCTCATCCCAGCGGAAATACAGCATAGCCAGACGCTTTTCCTCTGCATCCATGACTTCCAGTTCTATGCCCTGTGCCGTGGTACGGTAATCGGCAATATCGCCGGTCTCCAGATTCAGTGTCTCGATCTCACCGGAATAGGCTCTGCTCAGCCAGTAGGCGATCTCGCTGTTGCTCCTGCCGGATTGCAGCAGCGTGGAAATCTGCTTTTTATCCGCTTCATCCATCAGTCCATGAGCCAATACATCCCGCAAGTCCTGATCTGCCTTGTCCGGGTCAGTAGGAAGAAACTCGGTATAGTAAGCATTGCGGCGGTCTGCCCGAAGCAGCTGCTCGAACTGTTCTTTGCGCTCTGCCCGGTAGATGGGATATACCATCCCGGTGGGCAGAAGCTGTACGGTGTCCTCCCGCAGCTCGGTGATCTGATAGGCGTCATCCTCGATATACACGGTATCGCCCACGGCATAGACCGGGGCAGCTGGGTCATAGGATGTTCTTTGCGGAGTTGGGCGGCGAACTGCATCATATTCCTCATCGGAAATAGCAACTTCGGAAGTCTGCTCTGTCTCAGCAGCTGCGATCTGCTCTACATCCGACATCACCTGTTGGATAAACGGATCATTGTCCAGTTTTTCCGGGTCTGCCACCTGGCCGTTGACGATCCCTCTTTCCTCCAGAGCTTCCCGGATGGCGATGGGGTCGATGTCGTCAAAACGGTCCTGTTCTTCTTCGGTATAGAACCGGTCCTCCTGAATGAGCTGGGCAAGCCTGCGCTGTACCTTCGTCCAGGGCAGCTGCGTTTCCTCCGGGCTGCCGGCACAGACAACGAACAGGCTGTTGCTGTTACTGCCGCCGTATTCCTGAGCCAGCCATGCGGCGGTATCTTTTTCTCTTGCATGGTCTTTCATATAGCGGACAACAGCGTGTTTACTCTCGATATTGCCGTTCCATGCACAAAGGGCAGTATCAATATCTTCCTGAGAAAGAGGGCGCAGAAGTTCATGGAGCTTTGGATAGGTCTCGTCGATCACTTCCCGGTGCAGACGCTGACGGAACTCCGGCACATCCGAATAGAGTCGGATCAGCTCCATATCCTTAGAACCAAGAACCGCACGGCGCACAGCGGCATTGCCCTCGATGACAGCATTTTCACGGTCGGAATGACCGCAGGCATTTCGATATGCCACATCCTCAGATATGGCGGCAGTCACCACAGGCTTATACTGCTCAAACTGCTCCCGAAGGGTAGGCTTTGGCGTTTCTTCCTCTATCTCCGGCTGCTGGGCATGAATGGCATCTTCTTCTGCCAGATCCTTTTCAGCCTGGATCTTGTCATACTGCGCTTGTTCCTGTTCGGTAAGATAGCGGCCTTTCTGGACAAGTGAGGTAATGCGCTTGGCAACCTTTTCCCAGTTCAAGTGAACATCCGGGCAGTCCTGCTTTTTATAGTGCAGTCCTTTCCCATCGTGATCTTCGCCGCTGTGTGTTGCGCCGGACAGGGCATGAGAGCGTCCGCCAATGCCATACTCGTCTTTAAGGAATCTCACTTTTTCCTTATCCGTATGGTTTTCCATGAAGAACGCATAGATACGGCCTTTTCCTCCGGCAAAACTGCTGCCGCCGGTCATGGCGGCGTCGATCTCATCCTCCGTAATGAAATGCTGGACGGTTGGCACTTGGGAAAGGTCTGAAGAAAAAGTCCTGCGGGGCAGGTCAAGGTCCTTCAGGTTCTCCCAGATCTCCTTCGTCCTATGATAGTGAAAGCGCAACAGGTCACGATCCTGCTGATAAGCGGTCCAGAAGGCGGCGTATTCTTCCTTGAGTGTCTGGCGGAAAGCCAGGTCATTCAGCTGCTCCGTCAGGCGGCGGGTCTCCTCCTGGAACCCATTGCCTTTGATCTCTGACAGGCAGGACAAATATCCGGCTTCTCTGGCTTCCTCGCTGAAATCATGGTACAGATACCAGAGCTTTTCTGCAAGGAGGGAGCGTTCATAGCCTGCCGCTTCCGCAAGCTCCACATTGGAGGCAAACTGGCCGCTCTCCAAAAGCTCCCCGATACGCTCTGCGGCGCTCTCCCAGGAAATGACCTGGGCAGACCTGTCATAACGGACAGACTTCCCGTGGGAAAGATGGATACCATCCTCGGCATACCATGCGCTCATACTGCCAAGACCGTTGCCGCCGTGGTACAGCGTTTTCAGTATCTCGGCAATCTCAGCGATGGTTTTCTGCTTTTCAAAGGCTGCAACCACACGCTCTCTCTGGCGGTCTGTATTGCCGCCCAAGCGCAGCACATGGTCAACATCATTTTGGGCAAAAGAAAAAGCAGAGGATGTATGCGCTACATTCTCTGCTTCATCTATGGATTGGATCTGTTCCGCTTCGGAGAGGAACAGGTTTAGAGTCAGCTGTTGATAAGCTCCGCCATCAGGATTTCCTCGGCCTGAGCTTTGCAGGTGTTCATCAGCCCCACCCACTTCATGGGATCGCTGGCTTTCAGTTCCTCGGTGGCTCCCGCTTCCTTCGCCAGCTGGGGCATCATCTGCTCCAGTCTGCTCTGGGCGGTCTCGTCGATCTCCAGAAGGTGCGGGTACAACTTCTCGCTCAGCAGCATCTGGTTGTAGAGGATGGGACGGTGTTCCTTCAGGTAGGTTTTCCTCATCCTTCCGTACTTGCCCAGGGGTTTCTCCGGCTGCTGGCTCAGCTTCAGGTCGGGAATCAGATAGTCTCCGTTCTTGATATAGGTCATGGGATTGTTCATCTTGTTTGCTCCTTTCTTGGTTGGCTTCGCGCTCTGCATTTCGGACGGTGACGCCGATCTGCCGCAGCACCTGCTGGTTAATCTGGCTGACCGCTGTTCCAAGCGCCCCGATAGTTGCCGGGGTATTGAAATCAAAGATCGCCATGAAATCTTCGTGGTCGAAGTAGCGTTCCGGCTTCAGTCCACAGCGGGACATCAAAGCATAAGTGATACTGACGGTGGCTACTGCCTTGAACTGTACTCCGATGTTAAACTCATCATATTCCTCCAAAAAGGAACCGTCAACGATATAGAAGAAGTCCTGCTGATGCTCCGTCCAGTATTCCTCAGCCAGTTTTCCGGCTACCTCGGTGAGCTGTCCGGCAAGGTCATCACCGGAAACATCATAGGTGCGCTCAAGCATGGCCTGCACCGAATCCAAATGGCGCTCCTCCAGCTGCCACAGCCAGGGAGTGCGGGAATGTTCACGGGTTCCGGTGTCGGAAATATCAAAAACATAGCGCAGGCGGGGTCTGTCCCCGGAATCGTCCACCAGAGCGATTCCCTTGGAGCCGCGCCTTACATACCGGCCCATCTTTTCATTCCACAAATCGTACTCTGCACAGGCGGTAGCGTCCGGGCGCTGGGCGTAGATCATCAGCTGCTCATGGAACGGGTACTTGTAAAGGCGGGAAGCAGTAGTGAGAAACCCTGCCCATTCCTGCCAGCTCCCAGTGAGTTGCGCTGTCACCTTCTCCGCCATCTGTGCATATAGTTCAGCTTTGGTTGGCATAGTGTTCTGTCCTCCTTTCAGTTTTGGGGTAAAAAGGTGGGGTGGCATATTGCCACCCCATCCCTGCGATTATGGTGTTTACTGGTCAAAATCCGGATACAACTCCAGCTCGGCAAACTCGGCATCACTCATGGCCTGGAGCTTGCCCAGTGCGCTGTCTGTCAACTCCCGCAGCTCGGTTTCCTCCGGGGCCAGCTCGCCGCGCATCTCACGCAGGCTGTCGATCAGTCCGGTGCGGCTGCCGGTATTGTAAATGCACATCAGGTTCATTTCCTCAAAAGTAAAGTTTCCCATATCAAATCTCCCTTTCCGCACTCTTTTTTGGCGCTATCTTTTTGTGTTCTGCCTTGGGCTGGCTTTTCAGCTGCTCCATGACGGACTTTTTCTTTTCCCGTTCCTCCCGATGGGCAGCGGCAGCCAAATCCATGAGGGAAATGGGCTGACCGTTGCGGGCCTGCTGTTCCAGCTCTGCCACCGTAGGCTCTTTTGCGCCATTGTTGATGATACCGTCGATCATGCCGTAATCGTCCTCCACGGCCATCTCCGCATTTTTCAGCGGATTTTCCGGCAGGAATCCGGGGATCTGGGTAAAACCAACACTGTCACAGTAATGACAGGATACCTTACCGTCCTGCTTGATCGCAACGATGTCACTGACACTCATAGAAGGACTGTGAAAATCCGCCGGCTTTTGCAGATTAAACTGCTCATATAGTTTTTCCAGCTGCTCCGGTACCGTGCCAGACTCCCTCAGCGGAGCTGTGTAAATGAGGTCATAATTGCTGCGGTCTATGGAAATGTCATGGGACTTTAACCAATCCAGATTCATAAAGCGCACATTCTGCGGATCGTCACGGCTCACCTGATAGATAGCAAAGCAATCTCTGTTCTGGGATAGAAATGCCTGTTCGCGTTCCTGCTGATGTTCCTCACGCTCCATGACCTTTTCGTGGAACTGAGGGCTTTTCTCCCATTCCTCACGGTCCACGCCAAAAAGACCGCCATGATCCATGATTTCCTGCGGGTCAAACACCATGCTCTCCGTATTGTCCTCATGCAGCACATAGACGGTCAAACCAGCGGCATCCAGTTCCAGCGCCCGTTCTCTGGTGACAGGGAGCATCCCATCATAGAAGTAGCCGTATTCCTGCATATCCGGTGTGGATACCTGCTCATCAGGCATAGGGTATTCATCCAGCGCCTGCTCTTGTGCTTCCGGCAGCTGAGAAGAAGCAGCCATCTGACTGGCCTCTGCCTGCATCTGCTGGTAGGCAGCTTCCTGCAAGGTCTCAATCATGGACAACGGTGCGTATTTTACCGAGTCTCTGCCCAAATCGTTGTCATCACAAATCTGGAGAACTGCCTTCATGCGGGAAATCTCCGGCATATCCAGCTGACCACCATCCAACTCTTTCATGGACGCGGCATCGTAAAGGGTATAGTCCCAGCCGCTATCACAGGACTGGATATGAAGATAGGTGGCATCGTCAATCAGAAACAAAGCCTCCTGCTGGTTGGCATCCGCCCCCAGCACTTCCATTTCCGGCATTGCCGCAGCCAGTTCCTTTACCGCTTTTTGCACCAGAGGATTATCACGGTAATAGTCGATTGCCTGGATGGTGTCCAGGTCAATGCTCTGGCCGGTCAAAATCGGAAAAGGTCCTTCATAGTCGCTTCCGTCTTTCAGCTCAAAACCAATGCCCTTGATCCCGTTCATTCGCTCTGCTGGAATCTCCTGATAAATGCGGACAGCTTCCTCCAAAGACAGGTTATCGTGGTATTCTCCGAGGTTTGGAAATTCCATGCACTCTGCTACATAGTAGGTCAGATCGCCGGTCGGCAGCCTATCAGATACCTTAATGGCATCTGCTGGCTGCTCTATCGGGGCGGTTTCCGGCTCTACCTTTGCATGAGGGTCGATTCCACGCTCTTTGCAGATTTCCTTATAGTGGCGCTCAATGTCGGAGATCAAAGTGCCGGAGGTTTTGTTGATGGTCTCCAAACTGGCTCTCAACTCTTTCAGTTCCTTGCCCTGACTCCAACTGGCAATATAGCCAAAGCTATTTTCTCCAGTCTCGATGCCAAAATATTTGCAGACTGCATAGGAGATGCTTTCAGCCTCCACTTCTTCCGTGTGACGGTTTTTGATTGCCTGTTTTTCTGCGGTTGCATCTTCCTCAACTGCAAGACGCCATTCAAACTGATTTTCGTCCACATAACGCCAATCCATATCAGAAGCAAACTGTTCGGCTTCTTTTTCTGTGGCAAAATCCAACTTGAAATCATGTTTGGTTCCACCTTCACTCTCCTGCACAACCTTCCATGACGGTAGCATTTCATATTTTTTAGGGTCATGGAGCTTGCTGTGGGCAATCTCATGAACCGTGGCCGAAACTGTCTGCACCTCACTCATGCCCTGACGAATGGCAATTTTCTGATGATCAGCAGAAAAATAGCCGTCCGTATCAGCAGCCATTGCTTCAAAAGTAATCGGCACCGGTGCGCTGCGGCGCAGGGCCTCCATGAATGCCTCATAATTTGGCACATTGCCGGAAAGGGAGGAAGCAAGCTCCGGCAAAGGTTTCCCGTCGGTCTGACTCACATCAAAGACCTTGACAGGGCGAAACATGGGAATCTCGATTTCTTTTTCCTCTGTGACGATCTTTCCGTCTTTATCCAGAATCGGAGCCTTGGTATCTGGGTCCAGCTTCTGCTCCTCGATTTTCTTCTTATACGGTGTGGGAGCGATGATGGTAATGCCATGCTCGCCCTTTTTTACATGACGCTCAAACTGGTCTTTCCACTTATTGTATCCGGCTACCAATGTGGCGTCCGGCTTCTGCATATAGATGAGCATGGTGTTGTTTACCGAATAGCGGTGGAAGCGGGACATGACGGACAGATAGCGCATATACTTTTCACTCTCAAACAGTTCTTTGATGCCCTGCTCGATGCCATCTGTGATTTCCCTTAGTCGTTCTCGGTTGGTGGGTTTGTTCTCAGCCATGATTTTCAATCTCCTTTCCAAGTGTGTGATTTCTGCTGTGTGTCCTGCAATCCATGCCTTTTGTTCTTCTTCACTTTCATAAAGAAAAAGGTCCAGCAGGTACTCTACATAGGGTTTCTTCTGGATTGCTTCCACAAAGCGGGGGTGCGGTTCTTCCTCCGGTGTCCTGGGAGAACGGTCGGCTTCCCATTTTTTCAACAGATAGTAGTAATCGGACAGTACACGGTAACAGCGCTGTCGATCCTCCCGAAACTTCTGTGCCTCGGTTTTTTGCCGGACATATCTCCTGCGGGGCGGGGCCTGACTGTCATAGATCAGGCCAAAGTCCTGTGCCAGTTTCTCCGCCGCTTCTTTTGGGGAGAGGTCAAAGAGCTTTGCGGTAAAGTCGATCACATCCCCATCTTCACCGCAGCCAAAGCAGTGGAATCGCTGGTCTACCTTCATGC
>ERZ808049.525-NODE-525-length-17876-cov-25.430417_pt1 | contig 17876 bp, 23 predicted proteins | sample MGYA00380198_ERZ808049 | MGnify/ENA primary metagenome ERZ808049 (study PRJEB31490, sample SAMN06133414) | mouse gut metagenome | isolation source: Z2_2 | host: mice | place: China: Chengdu | collected 2015-05 ...
AAAATACCACTTGAAATCGTATAACCATCCAACCCAATCATTAGATTTACAATAGCCGCACGGTCACTCACCTTAATACTTTTCTCGGCAGGTTCATTGCTGAAAAGCTCTTCCGAAAAATTGGAAGATTCATACGTTCCCTGCACAAAACTAAGACGGGGATATGGTTTCAGATCATCCAGCCTGACAGATTTGCATTTTGCCAACGGGTGGTCTTTGCCTATAAAAATATGGGGCGTTGCAATAAACAACTCAAAAAAATTCAGATTGTATTCTTCAAACAGCTTTCTCAGTACATTTTCATTGCTGTTACAAAGATACAGGATTCCTAAGTCACTGAACCTGTTTCGCACATCTTCCACAATCTGATGCGTCTGTGTTTCATTCAGGATAAACTCAAATCTTTCCTGCCCAAAATGTTGTATCAATTCCACAAACGCATTTGTTGTAAAGGTATAATGCTGTGTGGAAACACAAAATCTCTGTTTTGCGGGCTTTTTATCAATATATTTTGATTCAAGAAGTTCCATCTGCTGAACTACCTGCCTTGCATATCCTAAAAACTCCATTCCTTCCTTAGTCAATGCTACCCCCGCCCTGCATCGGCTGAAAATTGTGATTCCAGCTTCCTTTTCTACCTCTTTAATAGCACCAGAAAGACTCGGCTGAGAAATATATAATTCTTTTGCCGCCTCTGTAATAGAGCCTCTTTCCGCAACGATTATCATATATTTTAATTGCTGTAATGTCATACTTCCTCCAAACTAAGTAACCTGATAATATTTTGATTGTAAATCGCTTCACATTAGACAATATTATATCCAGCAAAAGCTAATCCCTTCAAAGCTCTGTCAAAATTTTCCTCTTTCACAAGAATATAATCTGTATTGAAAGTTGATACAGAAAAAATGCCAATATTATTATCAGCAAGAATACCAGATATTTCAGATAAAATTCCAATCAATGAAAAATTTAACACTCCTTGTATTCTGAAACCTTTCCACCCATCTTCTCTCTCAATTGTGTTTATAGGCGTGTCCTCCGTAATACATACTAGTATAATCCGCGCTAAATAACCTTATGTTTCGCTTGCCTATTTTCCTGATAGCACTACTCCCCAAGCCTCAGCGTAGCCACCGCTACGCCTGCGTTTGTGAAGCAGCACTCTCAGAAAAATATTCTGCGCCAAACATTAAGGTATTTAGCGTAGATTATACTAGGGAATATTCTTCATCTGTTTTTCCAATAAAATAAAACTCTTTATTCAAATCAATATCAAGTTCTGATGCAACTTTACAAACAGTCATAGCATAGTCCAATTTCTTAAGTTCCATAATCACCTCCAAACTGACAGTTATAAACGTCAAATTTGTTATTTTTAAAAGCTTTTTTTCATCCAAATATGAGGGCAGCCTTCATCATCATCATCATCAATATCGCTAAATTCAGTAAAACCTAAAGTCTGATAAAAAGCAGTTATCCTGCACTGGGCATGTAAAGCTAAACATTTTCCACCCCTTTTTTGAATATATTTTTCTGCTTCTTTGACAATAACAGAACCTATACTTTTACCACGATATTCTTTGATAACTGCAAGCCTGCCTAATATATATGTATTCATCACTGTATCCCAAAATATGCGGCATGTTGCAATAGGTATCTTATCCTCGTCAAACATTACAATATGTGTAGCTGTTTCATCTATATCATCAAATTCATTATGAAATCCTTGCTCATCTACAAATACTCTCTGTCTAACTTCTTTTGCATAATTGGGAATCCCCTCATAAATCACTGTTTCCATAATAAATTTATCCTCCTAAATATCGGTTTGCCGCTATCAATAATATTGAAATTATAGCACGCACCCAACTGAATCACAATAATATATCTTACTCTTTTAACCTCTCCTTTCTTTTTTCTTCGGCTTGATTTGCTTATATGCATTGTGGTAATCCCGATACTTTGACTGACAATTCCTTTTACCATATTTTTCAACAGACAGAAATATAAATAGACTATGCTTCAACATAGCTTTTTCTATTTTGGCTCAATTCCCTACATTTCATAATATATATCTACTAATTATATAAATTTTTTCTATATTCTGAAAACCAGAATTCTTGAAGTCTACTTCCTTTACTTCTTGATTTCCGAAGATCGGAGTTCTTGAAGTCCAATTTTTAAACTTCTGCAATTCCGAAAACTGGAATGTAACAATACTGATATTAACTATACTGAATATAGTCATACTGAATCAATCATATCAATCCTATCCTAAATCCTTCCCTCTCATTCCTATCTATCTTACATAAAAGATATTTCCTACACCTGTGAACCGCCTACAAAGTTTTTGACGTAAATAATATTCGGCTTTCCCAATCCCTGCCTTACGCTTTCGATTAAGCCTATCCCTTTGTCACTGTCAAGTTCTTTCATCAACTTCACAGCCTTGTCATTGGCACAATGAAATCTGTTTTTTACCTCATCAACTGTGAAATATATGTATGCCCTTCCATGTTTATCAATCCAACCATTTTTCTGTGACAGCTCCATGCGGTCAATCATCATTCCATAAAGCAGCTTTGCCCCGATTGACAGCGCATCAAACTGGCTTTCCGTAAATAACTGTTTCGGTATGCGGTAAAAAGCATACTGGCTGCTCTGTTTTCCATAAAAATATTCAAAGTCCATTATTTGGCTCTCCTTTCCCTCATTAAGCGGCTTTTTTTCCTATTTTCATTATTTGGCATGGAATTCCCCCTCTCTCCTTTTTCTTTTGCTTTTTACACGATAATAAACGAGGATTTTTGGGATAAAACACCCTGCATAAGACGCTCTCTGTCCATGCCATGCAAACAAAATATTGCCGATAAAATAATTTATATTTTCGCACCTCAATTACCGGCAGAATTTAATTTTGTCATCCTCTGCCTTGCCTGTTCCCTCTGTTCGTTGCTTACTGCTCTCGGCTTACGGTAAGTAACAAATGATTTCGGCATAGAATAGGTCTTGTCGATGTCCGTCTGCCTTAGCAGTCTGTAGCTGTCAGGATAATCTGCCACAAGCCGATCCAGTCTGCGCATCACTGACTTATCCCTTGTGTAGACGGTTGCAGTCTGTTCTCCGGCATTGTAGTTTACCACTGTTTCCATTTCATATTTTGTTAAATTTGCCATAATCTGATATTCTCCTTTTCCCATATCAAAAAAGGACCGCATCTCGCAATCCCTTTTCTTTGTGTGTTCCTGCCCTGTATCTTGTTTGATGTGCCTATAACTGGCACGCTATATCAATCGCTGTCTGTGTTTCCCCGAACGATGCCGCCCAACTGTCGAAATGCCCCAATCCCAGACGCTGCAAGGTATTGTATTGGAGATAGCGCATATTTGTATAAAGCTCCGTCATGCTGTTGCTGATCGGCGTACCTGTTGCAAACGTGATTCCCTTCCCTCCGGTCAGTTCAGAGACGTATTGTCAAGTATGTTTGTAAATTTTTCTCTTTAAAAACAAGTAACTCATCATTGCAACTAATATTTTAGCCGAACAACTTCACAGCGATTACAGTACCTCCCTTCTAAAATGCAGGCGTTACAAAAAACTTCTAAGCCAGCCAAAAACGAAGCTGCCAGAACCGGAAACCGGACATCTCAACAAATATCCTGACAGTGCTTTTCGGAGATTCTCCTTTGAAAAGAGCATAAATCTTAGCGCATAACTTTTAAAATCCCTGATTCCATACTATAAACATTGTCACAAAGTATATTTATATCTTCTGAATTATGACTGGCAATTAAAATAACTTTTCCTCTTTTTTTCAGTTCAAGAAAAAGTTCCCTCATTTCATTCACACCATGACTATCCAGTCCATTAAACGGTTCGTCTAAAACCAAAAATTCCGGTTCTTCCATAATTGACTGTGCTATAGCTAATCTTTGCCGCATCCCCATAGAATATTTCCCTACATGTTTTTTTGATTTTGGATCAAGTCCTACTTTTTCCATAATGTTTTCTAAATATTGCCTGTTATTCTTATTATTAATCATATATAGGTATTCCAAATTTTTTATTCCAGAATAATTTTTTAAAAAAGCCGGTTCTTCAATAATAATTCCAACCGAAGGAAGAACATCTGCCTGTCTTTCCCGCTTTATACCGTTTATTAGAATCTCGCCTGAATCCAACGACAACAAACCACATATTATTTTAAATAAAACTGTTTTCCCTGCGCCATTTCTCCCTATAATCCCTGTAATCTCTCCTTGTCTGCATTCCATATTGACATGATCCAGCACCTGCGTTTTACCAAAATATTTGCATACATCTTTTACTTTTATATTTTTATCCTTCATAAAATCACTCCTCATCCGTCCAATCCAAATCTTTTATATATATTCTCTTCAAAGAAATGCCACTTAATATAAGTACTGAAATTGCTGCCATAATAATTACCGACGAAAAGGAAGGCGCATTTTTACATACTTTTCCATACAACAGGAGCAAATTCATCCATGAAAACGGCGAAATAAAGCTAATCCATTGCTGGTATAAATACAGATTAGCAAATACAACCGATAAAACGGAAAGAAAAGTTCCCGTAAGTACAGCGGTTGTCCTGTTCACGCAGATACTCACAGCAAACATAATCATTCCAACCAATCCGGTAGATATACAAAGGATTATCCCAAATATCAACATGGTTATGAAGGGATCATGTTCGATAATCAATTCATAAGAAAAAGATAATTTCACATTGTATTCCAGCCCTGCATTTGTCATAGCAAGTGAATTATACAATTTCCCCCACTCTGCAGTCCATTCCAGACATGGAAACAACGGCAATATGCTTAAAACCACTTCAATAAATGAAAGCGAAACAGCAGACATCCAAATTCTTAATATTTTAGCATATACCCATTTCTTCCTTCCCTCCCTTATTAATGCATACATTTCATTTCTTTGCATAAAAGGTATATTAGAGTAAAAGTAAATTACAGAGATTCCATATATAAATAGAAAATATACATTTTGCCCAACAAAAGGCAATATCCAAGGCGATGCAGGATAATCCGCAGCAATAGAAAATCGTTTCACTGAATTAATATAGTAATGTAAAATATAAAACTGAAAAACACAAAAAAACAACAACCGCCTGCTAAAAAAATTATTCACAAAATCCTGCCACACATGTTTTGTTTTATTCACAGATTTTTCTCCTCAACTTTCTAATTAAAAGTTTTCTAAGCAAAACCACATTGATAGCCGCTATCATAACCACTAGCAGCAAGGACAAATAATCATTTAGGAAAATATTATTTGAAGGTGAAAAAACCGTAGCCAAATTCAGTGTCCCAGAGGAAGCTGTCGACAAAATGTAATCCACAAAATAATACTGAACCATTGGTGCCGATAACACAAGCATACGGTTTGAAATGAACATGGAAAGATAAGCTGCCCATAAAGATAAAATTCCTGCAAGTACACTGTATTGGATTCCGTAACAGAAATAATACAAAGAGTACCATTTATGTATTAAAAAGAATCTTAATCCCCCGGCATGTATGATATGATCATATTGCAAACCAGATACATCCACCCATGCTAATTTAAAATGCATTATATTTGCAAATAAAAATATACCAAATGTAACAGAAAGCATCGTCACAGAAAAGATACTGAATATCCGGGCAGAAACATACCCTTCAATATCCCCGCGAATCACTTGTTGCATAACATATTTGTGTTCTATATCCTCACAAAAGCTGTCCGCAAATGCAATGGCTCCGCATACCAATATCATCATAGCCGGCATTCCATACATGACAATAGAAAAAACATAAAGCACATTTGTATCTAACGCAATGCCTTCCAGTGTTGAGAGAAGCAGCACGCCCATCGTTAATGCAATTGATATCACAAGCTTCATCGAGCATACAGACCTCTTTAAGTCTGTTTTAAAATAATAGCAAAATTTTCTCAAGGTATTATCTCCTTTGCCGTCTGTGCATCAATAATGGTCTGAATGCCCTGTTCTTTCTGTTCGCTTTTTTCAATTCCCCTCACAATCCAGACAGGCTTTACATCATATATGCCTGCCCCCGAAGACAGATCCACATAATAACATAATTTCGCCTCTGTTATTTCATACGTCGCATTTCCGAGTATTTGATTATACTTATTTGCCACTGTTTCAGCAATCACATCCACTGCAGCCAGTGGGACTGACATTCCTTCATCAGAAATCTCAAATATTTTTTCAATGTCCAAATACTCTATTCCATCCTTTGATATAAATGCCTGTATTGGAGCATTTACATCTGCCATATCTGAAAATACCTCACAGTACACATGATAAAGAGGCAATCCTCTGTATATTTGGTTAATACAAAAATAATAGCCTTCATCTGAGGCAGACCATTGATTTTTATAATTTGCCTGATCAATATTTCCGTCCATGTCTTCATGGTATTCTTGCGACTGCATACAATTATAATCTAATGCATATCCTGTATAACTATGCTTAAACTCTATACCCACTTCCGTCAAGGTTTTGTCAATAATCTGGAAGGCATCTTCACGAATCATAAAAGGCAACTGTTCTTCTGTGGAGTATAAATCCGCATTATATCGTTCATCTGCTGGATCAAGCACAAAAGAGCTGCGTATATATGGCATTAAATCCCTTTGCATATAAGACATCTGGCTGGAAAGCGGACCATAAGACAATGTTGTTTCTTCCGGTGTGACATAAGTTGCTGTATTTACTTTTTCCCCATATTCGTTTTTTTCCTCATAGCTGTATACTTCATAATTGTCATTCCCGCTAAATAGTGATCGGAATGCTTGATCCTCATTTACTTTTAACATTCTGGCTTTTGCGGTAATTGGAGGTTCTCCAGCTAAATCGGCATCAACAATGACAGCCATCTTAAAATCAACATTTCCCATAGTATTGTTATAACTCTCTGGAAATGTGAACTCCGCATCGGATATATCGTTTTCCACATAAGTTTCTTCCATCTCGGAACTCGTTTCATTTCGGACATCAGGCGCTTTGTTTTCAGCAGCCCGTCCCTGTTCCATATTTCCACAGCCAAATAAGGATAGGGAAAAAAAAGCAATTGCCATCAAAGATATTTTCTTTTTCATTCGATTCTCTCCTTTTCAAAAAAACAAAAATCGCAAAATATTAGGAATTGTAGGAAAATAAGTGATAAAAATTGCGTAGGATATTTCTTCGAGAAGGTATGTCAAAAAACGTAGTCGTAGCGGGCTACGGCGAGGATTTTTGACATGCATAATCAGAGAAATAGACAAGTCAAGATGTGTCAGTTATTTTTCTACAGTTCCTAAGTTTTTCTACTGGGATATTCAGGCGGCACTTCACTCAACAGATAGATTTTCCGCACCTCACAGTCTTTTAAACTGCTTATTTAAATCACCACATTCATATCTATACTGCCAAAAATAGTGGAATATCAGAGAATCACCTCTGATATTCCGCTAAATTCAAAACAATCCCTATGGTGTGTAACGTCCAACTACTTTAAGCGTATCTCCTGATGCTGATGCTCCAAACCTTCCCTGCAAATAATAATATTCCCCTGAAGGAGCATATTTATTATATTCCTTATCTTTTCTTACATTTACAGAACTAGCACTGCCCAATGCAATTTCTTCTTTTGAATGAATGCTTGTGTCATTCAACTTAATCGACTGCACATAAACTGTTCCTGTACCCTGAAAGCTAGTTGCACGTACATAGCATTTGTTTTCATAAGCAGAACCGCCTGCTTTCAAAGTCCTTTTCGATAAATTATCCTGTTGATATCCAGTATTATTTACCGTCAGAGTAAAATCTTTTGTTTCTGCATGGGCAAGTATTCCTGTTGACAGCAACGTTATCATGCATAATCCCAATGCCAACAACTTCTTTCCACTCAATTTTCGTGTTTCTACCATATCAAATTCCTCCATTCTGTATTACATACTAATGTTTTATTTAGTTGTTCTGTGAAATCAATGACAATTTCCATTATTCCTATTTTTGCCATAATTTCAACCTTTCTTGCATGAAACGACATTTTTTGCCCTTTTTTGGTCATTTTTCAAATATTCGTTTCATTTTTTTGAAAATACAAGGTAACTGTAAGCCTGCAGATAACACGATACCAATTGAAATACAGATTGAATATGTATATAGCCTGCACTCAAAAAGCAAAACTGCCGTAAACATAAATATTATTACAAGCACAATTGTTATCTTCTTATAGCGAAGATACTCTTCCCAACCTAACTCTCTGTTCACATTATCAATTGGACTGTTAAGTATCAGGCTTACAGCTGCTCCCACAGTAATCAATGCAGTTCCCCATCCACATTTGATGTAAAATGACATTACTATGCACAATAATAATAGCAGGCATGACCATATCAGACACGACCATGCATGTTTTGTATGGAATCCTCCGCTAAACTTTCGGATTATGACAAAAGGCATGATTATCGTGATACTTCTCCTGACGCATCCCATACAAATTCCAAATCCTATAGCTAACGCCAATGGAGATAATGACAAAAGAATACTATATACAGCATAACTGTATAATTCTTTATCTGTTTCCTCCACAACATTACAGCTTATCAGCCAATCTGCTATTATATTTGCGCATTTCTCAATCATTTCTTTCTCCTGTATCTTGCTAATTCTTTTGGTGCTTTAGGTTGATATGCAATAGCACATGATGCAGAATTCGCATCAGCACGCAGAAATGTGTTCAAAACTGATACTGTTCCCTTTGCAACCACTTTTGATAACTTACCTTTCATTGCAAGTCCCCTCCTCTCTCTAGATTGTCATTGATTTTCACAATGACATAATAAACTATTTTTCTTCAATAAGCGAGTCCGTTGGTATGAGCAGAACAATTTGTGGCAATTTTGGGATAATATAATACTTTTTACACATAAAATATATGCAACACAGAAAACATTATGTTCCAAATTTAATTTATTACATATGATACAGAATATTTCTGTACTGCCTTCTTTGCTTTTGCCATTTCTATTGATAAGATACAAGAAAAAGGGTGATTTGCATGGAATTTAAGTATAAAGAAATGGGAACTCGCATAAAAGTACGGCGTAAAGAATTAAAAATAAAACAAGCAGAGCTGGCAGAAACACTGGAAATATCAAACAACCATATGTCCTCTATAGAAAACGGAAGGCAAAAACCAAGTCTCGATACCTTTATTGGTATTTGCAAATGCCTTAATGTTACACCCGATTATCTTTTGCTCGGAACGATGCACGCATATAACATTCCACAGGATATTTTAGATAAATTACGTTTATGCAATCAGTCCGATATAGAACTTGCCAGAGATTTTATTGAACTTCTTGTAAAAAGAAATAGCGCAGGAAACACCCAAAACGGCTATATGTTTCCGTGATTTTGCATCTCCCGTATTCCCGGCGTTCTGTTCGGGAATTTATTTTATTCATATATTTTTCGTTTCAGCCCAAAATCCACCAAAAAATGTCTTTTCATGCAGTTTCTTTGTATTTTCCTGATCTTTATTGTATAATACAGAGGGTAAATATGTAGTAAATTACATGAAAAGAGGTATAAAAATGCGAATACTCATCTGTGACGATGATGCGCTGATAATTGAACAGCTTCAAAAATATATCAGAAACTTTTTTGAAAACATAAGCGTAAAATGCCCCGAACTGGTCTGTTTTTCTGATGGGGAATCCTTGCTGGCAGATAAAGGTGAAAAAGACATTCTATTTCTTGATATAGAAATGCCCGGAATGAATGGTATCTATGTGGGAAAGGAATTAAAAAAGAAGAATGATAAGATTATTATTTTTATTGTAACCTCCTATTCTGAATATCTTGATGATGCAATGCGGTTCCATGTATTCCGATATCTTTCAAAGCCTTTGGCTAAACAACGGTTTTTCCGTAATATGAAAGATGCGGTTGACCTGTATAACACTATGACAGTAAAAATCCCGGTTGAAACAAAACAAGGTGTGCATACACTGTCTGCATCTTCCGTCATAGCAGTGGAAGCGCAGGGCAGAAAAGTAACGGTACATACCACTCTGTGTGATTTTGAATCCATTCACAATATGCAGTACTGGCTGGAACTTCTCCCTGAAAACTGTTTCTTCCAGACACACCGCAGTTTCATTATCAATCTTGAACATGTCACGGATTTTGACCGTAATCTTGTCCATATGTCAGATAATCAGTCTGCTTATCTGACAAAAAGAAAATACAGCGCATTTAAGGAAGCCTATCTCCTTTATTTGGAAAGTACGAGGTAAAGCAAATGATAAATACAATCTGTTATTTTTTCAGTTTTCTTGTAGAAGCAATTATACTCTGGCAATACTCCTCCAATTTATTTCCTGTCAGACACACCCCACGGAGAAAACTTGCTGTGCTATGCGGTTTATATTTTATCCTGTTTTGCGTGTCACTGTCCGAATTTATATGGATCAATATCGTTTTATATTTTTTGCTGAATTTCATTTTCCTGCTGACACAATGTTATCTAAATTGGTATACAGCATTATTCCATTCTTCCATACTGGCGGCTGTTATGACAATGAGTGAATTAGTCGTTTATGGAATTACCAAGCACTTTGCCCCTCGCTTTCTTGATAACGGCAGGGAATTTTATCATCTTTTATTTTTTTCGGTCTTTAGTAAACTCATATTTTTTGCAGTTACTTATATACTGATGCACCTTATGAAAAAAACAAAGAAGGATGCAGGGCAGCATGATCAGTCTGTTTTTCTTCTTGTTTTCATTCCCCTGACCTCAATCTTTATTATGCTTACTTTCGTAAGCATTGGCGAATCTGTTCTGCTCCCATCGTCACTTGACTGGATGGTTACTATGGGTGCTGTTCTTTTGCTGACAGCAAACCTGCTCATGTTTGAAATCAACCACTATCATCAGAAAAAAAACATGGAATTTACAGAAATACAATTATTGCTTCAAAAAGAATCAGATTCAGCCCAATATTATAAAATGCTGAATGTACAGAATGAAAACCAGCGTATTTTAATCCATGACATAAAAAAGCACCTGCAATCCATTGACCTGCTGAATGAGCAAAAAGAGTATGCTAAAATAAGCGCTTATATCCGGCAATTGGTACTTTCTCCAGACCTGAAAGAATTTTCCAGACTATGTGACCATGAAATGCTGAATTCCATCCTATGCCGCTATATGCAGCGATGCACTGACAGCCATATATCTTTTCATGCCGACATACGAAGTGGGACAACGGATTTTATTGCAGACAATGACCTTACCTCTCTGTTTTGCAATTTGCTGGATAATGCTATAACGGCAGCAGGCATTATTCCTGACTCTTTTATTGAGATTAATACAAGCAAACGTGAAAAAACACCATTTATTGTGATAACAGTTATCAATTCCTGCCGAAAAGATCCTTTTCTCTGTAAGGACAGGCAGCTGACCGTAAACAAAAATGGACATGGATTTGGATTAAAAAGCATTCGCAAAGTGGTCAGCAAATATCATGGCAATTTGCAGATGTATTATAATGATGATATGCTCACTTTTCATACCATTATTACATTAAAGCAATAAGAACTGCGAACGAATGCAGTTCCTATTGCTGACAATTTATACACCCACCCCCGTGACTTATATCTCTTTCACTGTATTTCCTTTCCATCTGTAACGCCCCGCTTTTTCTATATATTGCTTTAATTTTTATTCTGACATACATTTTTCACTTTACCATCGTCTTCCTTTATTACCTCGCGCCTTTATCTTTTTTGCTTTGTCGGATTCTCTCTACCCAGCTCTTTGTCTTTTACTATCTGTTCTTTTTGCTGGATTCTCTCTGACACTCCTTGTATTCACTGCTTCCTCTCCATAAGTTTTTTCATACTCCACACAAGCTGATTCATAATCCTGATTCTCCTTTTTTGTTACATTGAGTTCTTTATAGAATGCCTGAACAGAATCAAAATGATGTTCTTTCACGATAGAAGAAAGCCTCTTTTTCATATTGTCAATCTGGAAGTCAAGTGGATAACGAGAATAGGAAAAGGGACACTCATATACCGAATGTCCCCGCCTGTGTTTCACCACGCCCGATTATTTTTCACTGTAATGCATATCAAACTTCCATGTAATAAAAATAAGCCTTTGTACAAGCCTCTCAAAGAGTTCATTGTTAAATCTGCAATCTTCAATGCTCAGTCTTGTCATGTATGGCTTAAACAGCCTTATAACCTCCTGCATAGCTTCAAAATCGCCCGACACTGCTTTTTCCAATGTTTCATAGGTAATGCTGTTGTATTTACTTTCCATGACGCATTTCCTCCATCAGCAGCCGCAGCTTTTTTATGGCATTATTCCTCTGGTCACAAATGGTAGTTCTTCCTGTGCCATAGATTTAGCCAATCTCCCGGTCATTCAGACCAACAATGTAATACAGTAACACAATCTGTAAATATTTGTCTGACAGTTCCCTTAACGCCTGTGCCAAATCACCGTCAACTATGCCGATTTCATATCCCATAACTGAAAAATAATCAGCATGGCATGTATCAAAAAAACTGCCCGACATACCAAGCTGCCTTGCGGTCAGTATATCAATGTGGTTTTCTCGTTCCGCCCTGTATTTCTGTTCATTGTAATAATTCAGTTTTTCATATTTCAGGGCAGTGCGGCAGAACAATATAAACTGCCGTATTGTCTTATCTTCTCTATTTTCTTTTTCTGTCAATGTCCTGTCCTCCATTTCTAAAAATCAATGTATCTGAAACTAGGAAAGGACTAGCAGAGGACGACAGTATATGGTAATTTTCAAATGCAGAAAAGCGCTCATTGGATTTCTTCCAACAAACGCTTTTCCATGTTTATCTGACTCTCAAATCAATCTGCTATTTTACAATGCTCGTTGTCCATGTTACTGTATTCTCCCCAACTTTTTCCGCTTCAACAGACTCCACCTCCACCTCTCCGACTGCACTGTCAAATGCGGATTCTGTTACTCTGCGTGAAGTGTCCGTAATGAGCCCCAAAAATGTCTGGTCATATCGCGAAAAATCCATATTGACAATTTCCCCATTCTTACCAATGACATCCACTGCAATCGTCGGGTCATTTCCGGCATATCCCTGACAATTATACTCGACTCGGTCTATCGGACTATCTATCAGCTTATATTCCTCTGCTTTCTTTTGGGCAAGTTCCGCATAGACACTGTAATCCTTTTCCAGCGCTTTATCGTAGCCAAGCGGAACGTTTACATCTAACTGTCTGCCATAGCCGATATTAAAAAGTTCTCCTGTCACAGCGTCTATCATATATGTCCATCTTGTGCTCTCAGGTTTCTGCTCTTTCTGAAACAAAACATCTCCCGACCAAAAAGCCCTCGGAAAAGTTTCGGTTCCCGGATTATAGCTCATATATACATAAGCCCCCTCCAAATCCAGCCCGAAAATATTCCCCAAATATTGTCTTCCTGCTTCAGCCGCCTCTTCCATTGTCAAATCCGTATCCGTAGGCGTTCCGGTATTCAGGCTGTCCATACTCAACATATAATTTACTTTGACACCGCCACTTTCTTTGTCCCTCCCGTCCTCTGTGACCTTTGGCAATGTCGTTTCCAAACTGTCCGCAACCTGATAACTGGTTGGAACTTTTTCCACCTTTCCATTGTTTGCCGCCAGCGTCACTTCTGCCGCCGAATTAAAAAGTATCGTACCCGCACCAATAATGGCAAATGTTGCCGCTGTCAATTTTAAAATGTCTTTTTGTTTCATAGTGAAACTCCTTTCTAATTTGTTTTATTAATTTGTTTTGATAAATACACTATAAAACCTCTCTGTATCAGAAAAATATCAATGTTGTTGCGGACTTGTAAAATATTACATTTTTCTAGTAAATAGTTGTCATTGCACAGGAAAAGACAGTTTCACAATTGTTCCTACTCCCAGTTCAGAAATAAATGACATATCTGCATGATGAATCTGCATAATCCTTTCGCAGATAGCAAGCCCCAGCCCTGCCCCGCCAGCAGCGCGGCTTCGCGCCTTATCAACACGATAAAAAGCCTCTTTTATATGTGATAACTGCTCCTCTTCGATACCAGTCCCATGATCCTCAACTTCAATTACAATAGCAGCTTCCTCTGAATATGCAGAGATACGAATTTCATCTTCCTGCCGGCTTGCCTTAATTGCATTATCAATCAGGTTATTGGTCAGTATCAGAAGCTGTTCCATATGTCCTCTGATAACGTAATTTTGATGCAAAATATATGTCAGCTTTATTTTCTTTTCTGATGCCCTCACGTGCATAACCTTTTCCGACTCCGCAAAAAGTTCTTTCACAGAACAGTTACTATCTTTTATTTCATCCCTGCGGAGCAATGCCATATCAAGAAGCTGATACGCCATGTTTTGAAGTCTGCTGCATTCCGACATAATAAACTGTGTACATTCATAACGTTCTTCTTCTGACACAAGTGCTTTTTGGATATACTCTGCATATCCATAAATCGCAGTCAGTGGAATCCGCAGTTCATGGGAAAAATTATCAATAAACTGCTGTTTCTGCTCTGAGGCTTCCTCAAGCTGCTTAATTTGATTTTCTATTTGTTCTGCCATAAGATTAAAATTGTGTGCCACACTGGAAATTTCATCCTTTCCACGAACCGGAATCCTACTGCTGTAATTCCCATTTGCAATCTTTGCAGATGTACTGGAAATCTGTCTTAATGGACGAAAAATAATATTCAGGAACTGAAACAGGAAAAATGACATCAGAAGGATTACTGCAGTGCCTGTTAAAAAAAGAATGTTTTTCGTATGACGCCATGACTGGACGGTTCCGCCCAAATTCCCAATATACATCAATCCGTAATCCTGCCACGGAGCCGGGAAGCTACCATAAACGCACAGAACAGGACAGTTTCCATTTTGCATATAAACAAGCCTTTCCTGACTGTAACCTGTATCTAGTGGAAAAATCATGTTTTCCTGCGATGCAAATGCAGGACTTTCATAAATCCATTCCCCTGAAAAAGACACTGCAAGTCCGTTTCCCTTTCCTTGCAGATACCGCGAATACAAGCGCATCAGGCTATCTATATTTTCCTCCACATGATTTCCCCTCCGCTCCAATGCCTGCATATCTCCAAGCAGAGAAGATGCAATGACATAATGCTCTGCCAGACATTTGTCCCTGACAACTGAAAGTTTGTCCCTAAGGATAATGATTGAAACAATGAGAATCATCGAATTGAGAAACATAATAAATAGAACCAGCGCAGCGAAAAAAATCTTCTTTTTCATTCGTGAACCTCCAATCGGTATCCCAGCTTATACACTGTCCTAATTTGATTTTCCAAATGCAGTTTGTGGCGCAGTCTCTGAATATGGACATCCACGGTACGGGTACCACCATCAAAATCATATCCCCATACCATGTCCAACAGCTTTTCTCTGGAGAGGGCAATATTCCGGTTTCTAATCAGTACCTCCAGCAACTCATATTCCTTGGGTGTACACTCGACGACTGTTCCATTTAGGAAAACCTGATGACTATCAAAATCGCATTTCAAGTCACCCATCACAAATTCTGATTCAGCTTTTTTTGTCCGTCGCAGTACTGCTTCCACCCTTGCTGCCAGTTCTAGCATCTGAAACGGTTTTGTCAAATAGTCATCTGCCCCCATAGCCAGTCCTTTCAGCTTGTCAGTCAATTCACTTTTCGCTGTCAGAAAAATGACCGGCGTCCCAAGAGTTCTTTCAAACACCTGATAACCGTCCAATCCGGGAAGCATAATATCCAACACAATCAAATCAAACTTTCCATTTTCAAGCAGTGTGACCGCTGACAATCCATCAAAAGCCTGCGTGCAATGATGCCCTGTAAGACTTAGGTTTCTGCGTATCAATTCATTAATGGACAATTCATCCTCTACAATTAATATTTCAGCCATCTTTTATCAACTCCCTTTCCAAGATAATAAAAGAATACCTCAAAAATGTTTCTAAATTGTAAAATTTTTGCAACCATTTAGCAGCCTGTGCATTTACTGCACTAATCGTAAGAAAATGCAAATTTAAAAGGTCAATATTCATCAGCAAAGATAATGTTGCATGAGGTTTTTCCCATAACTACGAGGGTAAAATTCTTCTGTATCATTATGGACATTAAGAAAGCGTTCATTGCTTTTCTTCCAACAAACGCTTTCCCACCTTAATACCTAACCCGGATAAAGCGGAACCAAAATTTTGCCATTTTGCGCAATATTTCATTCTTAAACGCCTAACTCGGAACGGTATTATATTTCTTACTTTAATAAATTATTTCCACTTACTCTACATGAATTTCCTCTGAAATGACAGCCTTCTCTGCAGCGCTGCTGTTCATTCCTTCCTGCTCCATCAAAGACCAGTCATCAAGATTGTCAAAAATGTAGACATACAATGTTTTTATCTCTTTCCCCTGAACAGCAAATCCAGCTCTGCCTGCCATTTCCATATCTGCGTAAAGCAGTTCCCCATCCTGATTAAAGCAAATTGTATAGCAGGGCTCATAAGACCAACCAAGAAGTTCGAACATCTCTGCATCCGTCATATCGGGATCTTTTGAAAGCAGCTTTTCCCTCCTGTCGTCAGTCAGTTCTCTCTGCTCTCCCGGTGTTGTTGCATGGACAATTACCTGATACGGAGATACCACTACATCTTCAAGCGTAATATTTCCCTTTTTTTCGCCCACTTCAATTGTTTTTACATCTGCTGCGTTTACCTCAAACGGAATGACAATATTCCATCTGCCATCTATCCAGTGAGATGCTGATATTTCCTCGCCCTCAAGCATCCTGTCATCATCATAACCAAGACCGTTTACATTTAAGTTCAGTTCGCCGCTGCCTGTATACTTCTCCGCAAAATTTATCTTCAACATACCCGCAAATGTATGGCTGTCGATTACCTTACCATCAAATGTATTTTCGAGCCATTCAGGTGAACTTCCATCCACACTCCATGTTCCGCCTACATAAAATCCTGCGGCTGTCTGGTTATCTGCAGCATTCATGCCTGTATAATGTTCCGGAATATGAGTGAAATCTGCATTTTCTGATTCAATGTTTACTGTAAGGAATATGGAATATCCATCACAGTAAGTTTCCGATGCGGTTAAGGTGATTCCTTTATCAGACACAGTATAGTCCGATGTATCCAAATTCCCCGCAGAATCCTCATTTGTCAGGACAGTTTTCTTATCTGTATAGTCTCCGGAATATGTTGCATCATCCTCAACCTTCTCAAAAATCTTTCTAATCAAGGGAATCTTTGCTGCAAGCACCGGATTAAAGTATCCCACCCCACCAATTCCAATAGCCGCAGCAGCAACTGCCGCAGCAACACCTTTTCCTATTTTGCCAAATGTAATCATTTTATCCTTCCTCCTTCTATGTATTCGGATTTCTCTGTCACTTATTTCAGGAGCAAGGGCTTGCTTTAAGATTTGATCCAATTTTTCATTTGTCATATCCTATCGCCTCCAACTTTTCCTTTAACTGTTTCTTTGCTTTCCGCATCCGGCTTTTCACGGTTCCTTCCGGCAGTCCAAGAATCTTAGATATCTCATTTATCTGCATATCTGCTGAATAATACAGATAGATTGGTATTCTGTACTTCTCCGGCAGGGTTTTAACAAATCCCTGAATCATATCTATCTCATTTTGCTTTAATACAATACGTTCCGGGGAAACTTCGTCATCATAATCAGCAAACCCATATCCTTCATCAGACATCTCGTCCATACTGTCAATCGGAACCAGTCTCATCC
>ERZ808049.527-NODE-527-length-17839-cov-3.571782_pt1 | contig 17839 bp, 16 predicted proteins | sample MGYA00380198_ERZ808049 | MGnify/ENA primary metagenome ERZ808049 (study PRJEB31490, sample SAMN06133414) | mouse gut metagenome | isolation source: Z2_2 | host: mice | place: China: Chengdu | collected 2015-05 ...
GAACAGAAGCAATCCCTGTCTGCCAATCAAGTGCAGGCTTTACATATCCTGGCACTGACCAACCAGGAACTGGAAGATTTTATGGTAAACGAATATCTGGAAAATCCAATGTTGGAAAACGCGGAGCGCAAAGAAAACGAGATCATGACAAGCATAGAAAAATTTTCCGACACCGACGCCCAGACTGCCTACGCGGACCAGCATCCCGGCAATCCCGACGAGGACGAGCCCTACCGGCGGGAATTGTCCGCCAAAAAGGGAAGCCTGCTAAAAGAAAACCTGCTGGGGCAGCTAAATTGGAACGACTACTCCAAACGCCAGTGGAAGATCATGAGTTATCTTGTGGACTGCCTGGACGAAAAAGGCTTTTTTACCCAGGATCTGGGGGAACTGGCAGAGACCTCCGGCTATGGGGAAGAAGAGCTTAGACAGTGCCTGACTGTTCTGCGGGAATTAGAGCCTGTGGGCATCTTCTCGCCCAACCTGGCGGAATGTTTGATAAAGCAGCTGGAGGAGCGGGCCGTTGAGGACGAAACCCTGTTCCTGCTTTTAAGAGAACACCTGGCAGACCTGGTAAGCGGCCAGATCGGAACCATATCCCGAAGCCTTGGCATATCCACCATCCAGGTGAAAGAATATATCCATCTTATCGGAAGCCTGAACCCCCGCCCTCTTATGGATATTGACCGGTCAGAGGCCGCTTACGTGGTTCCCGATATCCTGGTGTCCCGGCCGGGAGGGAGATGGACCGTGGAGATCAATGACCAGTGGATCGGCGAATACAAGTACAGCGACTACTACATCCGCATGATGGAGGAATCCACAGACCCGGAGTTGACCGCGTATTTTAAAGAGCGGCTGGAACGGGCAAGATTTGTCATCAACTGCGTAGAGCAGAGAAGAAAAACCATTATCCGCATTGTGGAGGCCATCGTAAAAAGGCAGGAAGATTACTTTCAGCTAAAAGGCCCTCTGACCCCCATGAGTTTAGAAGATATCGGGGCGGATCTGGGGATCCACGCCTCCACCGTAAGCCGGGCTATTAAGGGAAAATATGTGCAGTATAAAAAGACGGAACCGCTGAAAGCCTTGTTTACCACAGCCGTGGCGAAAAGCGGGGAACAGGACGGGGTGTCGCCGGAACACATCAAAGAAAAAATCCGCTCCATCATCGCCTGTGAAGGCAAAAAACCTTTCAGCGACCAGAAGCTGGCAGAGAAATTGGCTGATGAGGGAATTGCCATATCCAGAAGAGCGGTAGCAAAATACCGCATCCAGATGAATATCCCCGACTCCAGGCAGAGAGCATTGCTTCTATAAAAATAGTTACCGAAATAAAACAGCTCCCAGGAACACCCAATCCGTGTCCCCGGAGCTGTTTTTGGAGGGCAGACGCGATCCCGATGCCCACAGTATGGTCCAGCCCATAATCCGCAAGCTTTCCGTTCATCTCCACGCCCTCGGTCATGTAGGCCAGCTCCTCCTCACTGCACTGGTCAACAACTTCCTTGATCTGGGCCACGGTCATTTCCATCAGTTTCTGATGGATCTCGTCATTGGAACTGACCGCGTATTCTTTCTGAAGAAGGACTTCATGATTTCTCTTGGTCAAAATAATGTTGGCGTGAGTATTCCGTATCTCGCTGATGCCGATGCCTGCAGTGGTGATGATCTCCGCCCTGGCGTAAAGCTGCGTCTCGCTGTGGTTGATCATCACAACCACATGGCGGGCCTCCGCCAGCTCAATGGCCTTTTGAGAGATCGTCTCGTCAATATCCTCCAAAAGCTGCAGGCTCTTGTGGGGATTGCCCAGGCAGGCCCCCAGGGCTGCGGCGTATTTCAGGCCAACGCGGTCAAAACCGGGGATCCCCACGCTCATGCCGTTTTTATAAATGCCGGGATTCACCTCTACTTTCACGGACACAATATCTCCTCCTATGGCATGGTAGGCATCCGCAGCGGCAAGGGCAACGCACACAGGCTCTGTACAGCCAAGGGCCGGGACTACCTCCTGGCGGAGTAACGATAATATGAGGACGTCCACATAGCCGTAACCCCAGACGAGATGCGCTATGTACCCGCAGAGATCGAGACCGTCATCAATCTGGGGCAGCGCTCCTGCACCTCCGGCATGATGATTGAGATCGCCCTGCGCCTGGACCTGGCATATCTTCTGGAAACCGCCCCTTTTCAGGAGTATTTTCGGACCATAGCCACCAATAACTACAGCTTTGACCAGATGTTCGCCAAATCCATCCGCCTGGAAAGCCAGTTCCACATCCTTATGGAGATCCTGGAGGAAGGGGTTATCGGCGTAAACGAGCTGGGAGAGATTTTCGCCTGCAGCCATCACGCGGAGGAGATCACAAGAGTAAGCGGCTCCCTGGTCATGGGAAAACGGGGAGAGCAGGTGTTCCCCTATATCGGATTTTCCAAATGCCTGCGGGAAAAAAGCCGGGTGAAAGCCCAGGTCAAAAAGATAAACGGCATCAATGTCAGCGTGGAGGTGGTGCCTGTACTGCGCCAGGACGCCTGCGTCGGGGCATTTGCTATTTTACAGAGATTTAATGATGTGGAAATGCGCCAGGGGGAATTGAGAAAGCAGCTGCTGCACAAAGGCCATTACGCCAAGTACGGCTTTACGGATATCATCGGTGACTCCCAGGCCATTGTCCGGGCAAAAGATATCCTAAAGCGGATGGCCGCAAGCGAAAGCCCGGTGCTGCTTATCGGTGAGACCGGAACGGGAAAAGAGCTGTTTGCCCACGCCCTGCACCAGGCTTCCCGGCGGAAAAAGGAGCCTTTCGTGGCCATCAATGTGGCGGCATTTCCGGAAAATCTTCTGGAAAGCGAACTGTTCGGCTATGAGGACGGCGCTTTTACCGGGGCCAAAAAGGGCGGCAGGCCGGGCCTTCTGGAATTTGCCCACAAAGGGACCTTGTTTTTGGACGAGGTGGAGGGCATGAGCCCCATGCTCCAGGTAAAGCTTCTTCGGGTACTGCAGGAGCGGGAGATCATGCGGGTGGGAGGCAGCCATATCATCAGCATTGACGTGCGCATTGTGGCAGCCACCAATGAGTCCCTGGAACAGCTTTATGAGGCTTCCCAGGAGGGAATCTATCTTGGACGGGAAAAGCTGCTGACAAAGGCTAAGGAGCGCTATCTTCCCATGTCCCAGCAGGAAGTAAGAAATATTCTGGCAGATATGGCAGAAAAAGGCTTTGCAAAAGTCAGCCGGGGGCGGGGCGGCAGCCGGCTGACTCTGCAGGGCAGACAGCTGTGGGAGAACCGCAGCTGACAAAAGATCATCGACCTACTTAAAATTATACTCCGTTACCACAGGCGTCCGTTCCTGTGTCTTATCGTTAAAGTACTCATAGAGGCTGACTCCCAGGAAGGAACCGGAAACATTCCACACGTTTTTATATCCATGGTCCTGGAGACAGCATACCGCGTTGTAGCTGCGCTGTCCGGTGCGGCAGTGGACATAGACCGGAACGTCTTTTGGGATCTCCTGGATCCTCTGGCGAAGCTGGCTTAAGGGGATGTTGCGGGCTCCCTTTAAATGGCCTGCTTTAAATTCCTGCTCTTCCCTCACGTCCACAATGTAAGCCTCTGACTCCACCAGCTGCCGCACAGCCGTCACCGGCGCCTGGCGGTAGCAGCCGTTCAGCAGATTTAATCCCACAAGGGCCGCCTGGTTCACAACGTCTCTTGCCGTTCCAAAGACCGGAGAATAGCACAGCTCCAGATCTTTTAAGTCTTCCAGGGTCCCTCCCATGGCGATCATGGCCGCGATCACGTCTATCCGTTTATCCGTATTGCCCTTTCCGATGGCCTGGGCTCCAAGGATGCGGCCTGTGGGAACCTCAAATACCAACTTAAAGTTCATGTAATGGCTGTCTGGCATCAGTCCTACCTTGTCAGGGGATATGACATAGGAAAAATCGCAGGAAATCCCCGCCCCTTTTGCCGTCTTCTCGTTAATCCCCGTACATGCCGCGTTCTGCCCGAAGATCCGGATGCAGGAGGACCCCAAAAAGCCGCGGTTTCTGTCAGATCCTCCGTAGATATGGTCTGCCGCCGCCCTGGCCTGTCTCTGGGCGGGACCGGCAAGGGCCAGACGCCCCGGACGGCCAAGGATCCGGTTAAAGCTTTCCACCGCGTCTCCCACTGCGTAGATGTCAGGGTCCGTGGTCTGATGGTTTTTATTTACCAGGATCCCGCCGGTCTCCCCGATCCCAAGGCCGGCTGCCTTAGCAAGCCCGGTCTCAGGAGCCACGCCGATGGCCATGACCACCACCTCTGCCTCAATCGTCTCGGTCTCTTCCTGTCGTTTGATCACGATAACATCCTCTTTGATCTCCGACAATACGCTTGACAGATATAAATTTACACCGCAGTCCATCATTTCCTTATGAAGGATCTGGACCATATCATAGTCAAAGGGCATCATGATCTGGCTGCTGCCCTCTACCAGGGCTACGGAAAGACCTGCGGATTTTAAGTTTTCCGCCGTCTCCACACCGATAAATCCCCCGCCTACTACGGCGGCCTTTGTTATGCCGTTTAAGTCTATATACTGTTTCAGGGCTTTTATGTCCGTCACATTCCGCACGGAAAATACATGTTTTTTGTCAATTCCGGTTATACTTTTTGGCATAATGGGATTGGCGCCCGGAGCCAGGATCAGTTTGTCGTAGGATTCCTCATAGGTGTCCCCGGACTGCCGATCCCGAACTTCCACTTTTTTCTCCTTCGGATAAATGGCTGTCACTTCGCTTTGTACTCTTGCTTCGATATCATACTGTTTGGCGAACCGCTCAGGGGTCATAAGTACCAGGGAATCGCTGTTTTCCACGGTTCCGCTTAAGTGGTAGGGAAGACAGCAGTTGGAAAATGATACGTGCTGCCCCCGCTCAAACATGATAATCTTTGCATGGGCGTCCAGACGTCTGACGCGGGCCGCAGCGGAAGCCCCTCCTGCTACGCCGCCTACAATGAGAATTTTACGGTTCATGGTCATATCCTCCTTTTTAAGTGGGGGATTGCGAATACGATCCGGCCCTGCTGCCGCAGGACGCTTAAATGATGTTCTTTCCGGCAAGTTATGCGTTTCGCAATCACCTGTATTTATATATCTATTCTATTATACAGCAAAAAACATGCCAGTACACCTAATGTATATTGAAAAATCCATTGCCATCATCTTTACGCTCTATTTTGCATATGATAAATTTTTCAGATGTAAGGCGGCTGAACGAGGCCCAGCCCCAGAATGTAAAAACAGGCTATGACCGTCTCCGCCTTATGGCCTCTCTTTCTCCACAATTGGTTAAATATGTGTATCAAATGGTTAAAACATTCCCATTTTCCCTTCCATTTTCCTCCCCGCACCGCCAGCTTCCCCTTTCCTGCCCCTCACCCCAGCCCGGCTTTTGCTCATATAATAAGGAAGCCACACAGAAAAATAAACTTTTTCCCCGCCACTCCCATCTTTTGGCACGGCTTTTGCTCATTTATAAGGCATAACCACAAAACAAACTGGCCGGCAGTGATCTTTGTGAACAAAATCATTAATATTACGAATACAACGAGAGGAGTCGGAAAAACTATGAAATATGATTTTGACCAGGTAATTGACCGCAGCGCCAACCGCGCGGCAAAATACGATGAGCGCATCAAAAAATTCGGCACCAATGATGTCATCCCCCTGTGGGTAGCTGACATGGATTTTAAAACCGCCCAGCCGATCATCGACGCTTTAAAATCCAAAGCAGAGGAGGGCATCTGGGGATACACCTCACGCCCAGACAGTTATTTTGACGCCATCTGCAGCTGGCAGCAGCGCCGCAATGGCTGGCAGATCGACAAGAGCCTTGTAAGCTGGTCCCTGGGCGTGGTGCCTGCCCTGTCCGCTATTGTTAAAGTCTTCACCAATCCCGACGACAAGGTTATGATCCAGACTCCCGTGTACTCTGAATTTTATGATGTGACCGAAGCATGGGGACGGGTTGTGGTGGAAAATCAGCTGGTGGAGCAGGGGGGACGCTGGACCATCGATTTTGCGGACTTTGAGAGAAAAGCCAAGGAAGTAAAGGTTTTCCTGCTGTGCAGTCCCCATAACCCGCTGGGCATCGTGTGGACGAAAGAACAGCTGAAAAAAATGGCGGACATCTGCATTGCCAATAATGTGCTCCTTGTGTCCGACGAGATCCACTCCGACCTGATTTTCCATGGAAAAAAACACATCCCTACAGCCACGGTTTCCAAGGAGATTGCCGGAAAAGTCATAAGCTGCATTTCCGGCACAAAGACCTTTAACCTGGCCGGGCTCCAGGCATCCACCACCGTATTTCCTGACCTGGAGACAAAAGAGAGATTCGACCGTTTCTGGACCAACATGGACATCCATCGAAACAACGCTTTCAGCTCCGTTGCCATGGAAGCGGCGTTCAATGAGGGGGAGGAGTGGCTGGAGCAGCTGCTTATCTACCTGGACGGCAATTTTGAGTATGTAAGATCCTTCTGTGAGAAGCGCATCCCCCAGATCAAGGTCAATGTGCCGGATGCCACCTATCTGATGTGGCTGGACTGCCGGGGGCTTAACATGGACAATGAAACACTGCGGACATTTATGATAGAAAAAGCAGGGCTTGGACTTAATGAAGGCTACACCTTTGGGAGAAGCTTAAGCGGCTATATGCGGCTCAACGCAGCATGCCCCAGAAGCATCCTGGAACAGGCCATGAAACAGTTAAAAGAAGCCGTTGACGCAAATACATGAGAAAAGAGGTATCACATATGAACGCGAAGAAAATATGGGACAGCTATAAATTTCCGTTACTGCTGCTGGGCGGCATTTTCACCGGGGCTATGCTGGGCATCATCTTAGGGGAAAAGGCCAAGGTTCTGGCGCCTCTTGGGGACATTTTCCTGAACCTGATGTTTACCATCGTGGTTCCTATGGTCTACGTGTCCATCACCACAGCCGTGGGAAATATGGTCAACATGAAACGGCTTGGTAAAATTCTTGGCAGCCTGGTGTGTACGTTCATTGTCACCGGCGGATTCGCGGCGGCCCTGGTGCTTGTGAGATCAATGGATTTGTGTTTACTTCTGGTCAGATTCCCGTTAATCCCCAGACCGGTGAAGTGCCGGAAGGGATCAGCGCCCAGGCAGAGCAAAGCTGCAAAAATGTGGAAGCCATTCTGACAGCCGCGGGGACCGGGCTGGAGCATGTGTTTAAAACCACCTGCTTTTTGGCGGATATGGCGGATTTCGCGGACTTTAACCAGGTGTACGCCAAATATTTTACTTCCAGGCCTGCCAGAAGCTGTGTTGCGGTAAAGGAACTGCCCAAGGGGGTTCTGTGTGAGATTGAGGCAGCGGCGGTAAGGCGGTAGGAATATAGCCTGGCTGTTGAAGACGGTAATGTGACAGCGGGGTAAGTGGAAATGAACCGCTCCGCCCCAAAGCCGGATAGACCCTATGGGGCGCCATGGAGGGATTTAACCCCTGTAACATCAGATTGGGGATTCCCGTTATAATAACGGATTCCATACATATTAAACAAAAAGGAGATTATGATTATGAAAGTTACTGTAGTAGGAAGCCATTTATGCCCGGATACCATTTATGCTCTGAATAAGCTGGTGGAGGCCGGCATGGAGATTGAGTTTAAGAATATGTCCGCTTCTCTTCCAGATCTGAAGGTTTATCTGAAACTGCGGGATGAGGAACCCATGTATGAAAAGGTAAAAGCAGGCGGCGGAATCGGTATTCCCTGCTTTATACTGGAAGACGGAACTAAGACTATGGATTTGAAGGATGTGTTGAAGTAATTATTTCTTTTAAGACATGAAGCGGCCGCAGTGGTTTGACCATCACTGCGGCCGTCAGTTTGGGTAGTGTAAAATAGTTGATATCGCCGCAATCATACATCACACAAGTCAAACGAGCGGCGGTTCCTCATATCAAGATAACATTTCAGTTCATAGGGCCAATCTGTCTGGATAATGGTTACTCCCTGTTTGATCAGTTCTCCCCATCCGGCATCGCCGCCATAATATAAGGATTTCAGATCATCATAGCCGGCTCCATAGACAAGCCTTTTGGCCAGGCTTAACGAGTTGCACCACACTTTCATCTGGTGTTCTTTCAGCCATTTGAAGGTTTCCGGCTGAAAGACGTCGTCATTTACGTCTCTGGGAGTGATCTCAACGGCGGGAACCTTTGCGGCTGCCTTCAGCTCTGCCAGCCGTTCCAAAAGTTCGATCTCCTTCCACATGGGAATAAACATACAGTCTTTATGTTCCTTGGCCCACAGAAGAGGGTTCTCATCTCTTAAATAAAATTTAAAGATGGTCTGTTTAAGCATATCCCTTTTCTTAAGAAGATCATAGACCTCATCCCAGCAATCCCAGCATTTGTCCAGCACCAATACGGTCTTATCTTTTAATCCATCCAGAATCTCGTCAAATGTCTCCAAATGTTCCGCGCAGATCTCCCCAAGGTAATTGTACAAAGGCATATCAAGGAGTTCCTTTAAGGTCTTTTCCCCGATAGTTTCCGTGGTGTGAAACAATCGGGACATGTCATTGTCGTGATGTGCTACGATTCTTCCGTCCTTTGTTCTTGCCAAATCCATTTCCACCATATGGGCTCCCTGCCTTATTGCCAGGAGAAATGCAAGCGTGGTGTTTTCCATAACGCTGGAGCTGAACTTTCCGCGGTGGCTTGCTATAAGAATTTCCCTGTTATCCATGTCACACATTTTTCTGAGAACTTCTCTCCAATTTTCCATATTTTTTATCCTTGTCCATTTTACTAGATTTCAAAATCCGTTCAGTTATCTCATTTCACCGCACTGTCCATAGCGCCCTGGACAAAATATTTCTGTAAGCAGATATACAGAAGAACCGGGGGCAGAACCACGATAAATGCCGCTGCTGCCGCTGCTCCCATGTCCTGCCTGCTGTCTGTGAAGAAGGTGGTAATGGCCAGGGTTATGGTTCTGAGGGCAGGTTTCTGCAGGAAATAGAGCTGGAACTGATAATCATTCCAGATTCCAACCCCTGTCAGAATAATTACACTCACGGTGGTGGACTTTAAACAGGGCAGTATAATTCTGAAAAATGCCTGGAACCGGCTGCATCCGTCAATCATAGCCGCCTCGTCCAAATCCGATGGGATGGTCTTTATGAAATTGGTAAACATGTAGATGGACAGGGGCAGATGAAAGGTAGCCGACACCAGTACAATCCCCCAGATATGGTTGATTCCCTTAAGAGCCACCATCTCTTTGTAAAGGGGCACCAGAATACTCAACTGCGGCACCATCATAACTCCTACAATAAAGGTCAGAATAATCTGATTGCGCCTTGTAATATGCCTGGATAAAGGATAAGCCGCCATAGCGCCCACCACCACTACAATCATAACAGAAAAGAATACAATTATCCAGGTATTCAGAATCGCATTGCCAAGGTTCCCTGTGTTCATGGCATTGACATAGTTCTGAAAATAAGGCTTAAAGGCCGGAATCCACCTGGATGATCTGTCCGACATCTCTTTTAAGGAGATGTTAATCATAATATAAAAGGGACAGATATGAAGGGCTATGATAAGCAAAGCGGCAAGCGTTTTTATCCATTTTAAATTCTTTTTCTGTTTCAACTGATTCCCTCCGCTTTCTTCTCAAGGAAATTTCTCACAATAGTTCCAAGAATCATAATAATCAGGAACAAGAACAGGCCGACAGATGAAGAATAGCCTGCGTTCTGGTTCTGGAAATACAGGTAATTGATCAATGTTGACAGAGAATGGCTGGAATATCCGGGGCCGCCGGAGGTGGTAGCCAGGATAATGCCAAACAGCTTCAGGCCGCCGATGAGATTCAGTACCACGCTTGTGGTAATGGCCGGAAGGAGCAGCGGTAAGGTAATATACCTTAACCGCTGGAGATAGGCAGCGCCGTCAATGGAAGCAGCCTCATTGTAAGAATCTGGAATTCCCTGAAGGCCGGCAATCATAACAATCATAGTCTTTCCCACAAACTGGAGGGCATTGATGACTACGATAATCCATACGGCCCGCTCTCCGTTAGCCATCCAGTCCACAGGTTCTTTGCCAAGCGCAATCATAATGTCATTGATGGCGCCGTGATTGTACTGTACCAGGAAGTAGGAAATGTAGCCCATAATAAGGGAAGCAATCATAGCAGGAAGATAGATAATCACCCTTGCCAGGGTCTGACCGGGAAATCTTTTTTGAAGCAGCAGCGCATAGGAGATTCCTATGATGGTCTGCAGTGTTGTACTCCCCACACCATAGATTACCGTATTTTTCAGGGCCGTGTAGAACATTTTATCATGGAACATCTTTTTATAGTTGGCAAACCCTATGTATTTATAGGTGGAGGAATAACCATTCCAGTTGGTAAACGAAATCTGTACACCTGACAAAAGAGGGTATACCACAAACACGGTCAGCAAAATCACTGCCGGCAGATACAAGATATCAATGGAGATTCCTTTCCTGCTTTTTTGCTTCATCCTTTTTCCTCCCAATATTACTGCTGCTCGCGAAGTGTGTTATAATCGGTCTCCATGGTTTTCACGCTTTCTTCCACAGTCATCTCTTCCGCGATGAGAGATGATCCGATGGTTCTCATGGTGCTCCACATGCCGCTTGGCAGGTAAGCGCGGTCGAAAACAGGGCAGATTCTGATATCGGCATAAGTCTTGTAATCCTCTGCGATCTCCCCAAGATCCGGGTTGATGTCTTTGAGGGCGGAACGTTTTCCGCTGGCCTCACAAACCTTTTTTACATTTTCCGGGCGGGCTAAGTACTCCAGAACCGCACTGCAGATATCCATATGCTTGGTGTCTTTCCAGATGCCGTATGCCTCACGCTCGCCGCCCGCGAATACATTCTCATAGCCTTCTCCAAGGGAAGGAACCGGAGCCAGACCATACTTCGCGTCGGGATTCAGTTCCGCGGCCTGTCTGATAAGATCCATAGAGGAAGTAATGACAAACAACACCTTATTCTCTGACATTCTGGGTGCCACATCGATGGGATCACAGGTAACACAGTCAGGATTTAAGTATCCTTTGGTCTTTAGGTCGAGAAGGAACTGGGAAAGGGGAGCCCAGTTGTTCCAGTCAAAAGTTCCATCTAAAAGTTGGGACGGATAATCTGCATCCTTGCGCACTGAGATAAAGGTCTGGGCGGAGACATCCAAAAGGCTGGCTGGCTGACGGGAGTCTTTTCCCGCAATAAATACGCCTGTATAACCCTTTGCCTTACCCATCTCACAGATCTCAAGGAGCTGATCCCACGTCTTTGGGATCTCTGCGTTCAGCTCTTCAAGAAGAGTCTTGTTGTATAAAAGTCCGCCGATGTCCATGTTAAGGGGAAGAACGAAGATCTGCCCTTCATCATTTGCGATATTGTTCATAAAAGATTCTTCAATGGAACCGTACCAGGGCTGATCATTGAGGGGCGTCAGGTACTCGCTGTAACGTGCTACGGACCAGCCATGAGTGGCAAAGATATCGGGCAGATCATTGGAAGCCATTCGGGCTTTCATAAGCTGTTCATAATCAGAACCCTGGGTGGTATAGCTGATCGTTACTCCCGGATTTTCTGCCATGAAGTTATTTAAAATCTCATTAACCGCATTGAAGGTCTCTTCATTTCCATTGGTTACGATCTCGATCTCCCCCTCAAGAGCAGCAGCGGGAGCTTCTGAACCCTCAGTTTTTGTGGTTTCTGCTGTCTGGGCTTTGCCCGGATCCTGAGGGGCGGCAGGAGCCTGGGGGGCGGCTGTCTCAGAACTTCCGCTCTGAGAAGATGCGCATCCTGCCATGGAAGCTGTGAGTGCTGCGGCAAGGCCCAATACTGCCCACGTTTTGATTTGTTTTCTCATTTCTTTTTATCCTCCTCTGAAATTTTGTAATTCTATTATAGTTCCATATGCATGGAGCAAAATAGTAAATTTTTACGATTATGTTGTATTTTCTTCTGATTTTAATAAAATCTATTGTAATAAATATCTAAAATGTATATACTAATTTCTGGATAACAGGTAATAATGGCTGAAATTTTGTGTATTAAGATGAGGAACCCATATGAAAATAAAACACTCTTTTTCCGCACAGCTTATGAAAATCTTTTTGATCAGTACCCTTTTGCCGTTTATTCTGATTTCTACGTTTCTGGCACAGTTTTATTCCAGAGAATATGAGAAAGATATCCAGAGCCTTCTGAATTCTACTGCCAGTTCCATGACCAGCAATATGATTACCTACTTAGAAGAACTGGAACAGGTAACTCTTCAGCCGTATTACAGTGACTCTCTCTATAATTATCTTGAAAAAAAGGTCCAGGGCTATGAATATGACATTCTGGAGGAGATTCCTCTCAAAAGTAACCTGGAATCCAATTTTCGGTTTGTTCGCTATACCCGCGCCGATGTCAACGGAATTTTTATTATGAACGATGATGACTGCCTTTATTACACCGTAGATGATTATGATCATAAATCATTGATTCAGCCTGTAAAATATGGGGAAAAGGACTGGTATCAGCGGGCCATTGCGGCTGACGGTAGATGTCTGCTTTTAGGTCCTCATGTTTCTGACTATATCGAACCCAATGATTCTTCCGTGATCTCCCTGGTTCGTTCCATTGTTAAAATAGAAAACCGCCGGCCTCTGTATGTGATTAAGATTGATATCAATATTTCTATTTTGGATCGGATATTTAAAGAGTTATCCTTTCATGTCCCGTCAAAAATTATTTTGACTGATGAAAACCAGAACATTGTTTACACCAACGCTCTGTTATCTCAGGCGGATACAGATAGTTTCATGAAAAATTTCGGCAAATCCTATGTAAATTTGGAAGATGGATCCTACCAGGCGTACTCTTATCCTCTTGGAAAGTATCCATGGAATATTACCGTTCTTCTGTCGGATAAGCATTTAAGATCAAGAATCCTTATTATTTATTCGGCCGCTTTTTGTTTTTACATAGTGGGAGTTCTCATATCAACATCATCCCACTATATGTTTTCTAAAAAGCTGGTGGCATCCATCAATCAGATGAAGGAGGTATTTTGGGCTATTCAGCACAAGGACTTTTCTAAAAAATATGAAAATGTGTCCGGTACGGAGCTGGATGATCTGGGAAAATTGCTGAATCAGACCTCAGAACAATTGGATAAAACCCTTCAGAGGGAATATATTATGGCGCTTAAGCAGAAGGATAGTGAATTTAAAGCTCTTCAGGCACAGATTCAGCCCCATTTTCTGTTTAACACCTTAAATAATCTTATTGCTCTAAACCAGATGGGGGAGCGGGAACGGTTGGAGGATTCCCTCTATGAGATGTCGGAAATGCTTCGGTACATTCTGAAAGCGCCTTCTCTAATCCCTCTTGCCACAGAGCTTCAGTTTTTAAAGTATTACTGCGCTCTTCAAAAACTGCGGTTTAATGATCGGCTTTCTTTTGATATTTTTCCTGAAACCGGGGATGAAGAAATGATTATGATACCTAAGCTTCTTCTTCAGCCCATTGTGGAGAATTCCGTTCTTCACGGAATCGAACCCTGCGAGTATCCGTGTTATATCAGGGTTTTGATTCAAAAGACGGAAGATTACCTGATTATGAGTGTCTGTGACAATGGAATCGGTTTTGATACAGAGATTTTGTCGGAAAACAGCATCGGGCTGAATAATGTGAGGGAACGTCTTAAATCATTCTCCCCCAGAGGCCGGATGGAGATTCAAAGTTCCGTTGGCAAGGGAACAAAAACCACAATTATGATCTTTAGAGAGGATATGGAGGAAACTTTATGAAAATACTGATTGCAGATGATGAATCTTTGATTCGCCAGTCGATTCTCATGTTCTTAAAGGATCTCGGGGTAGAGCAGGCGGAGGTAGTGGAAGCCGCCAACGGACTTTCTATGCTGGACGCCGTAAAAAGCAATCACATTGATCTGGCTTTGGTGGATATCCGGATGCCATCCATGGACGGGTTGGAAGCAATTCGTCATGCCAGGGAGCTGGCGCCCTGGACGGACTTTTATGTGTTGTCCGGATTTGATGATTTTAAATATGCCCAGGAGGCCATCCGCCTGGGGGTTAGGGACTATATATTAAAACCTCTGACCAGAAACCAGCTGGAACAGATTCTGGAGCATACCATAGCCGCCCTGGAGAAGCAGAAAACAAAACTGCTCCAGAACCTGACTCTGTGTACCATGGCTCTGTTGAGTTCTTCAGAGGAAATGATTCCTTTCCCCCAGACCTGCTATCCCCTCCTCATAACGGATGATGTACCCGCCTGCCCGTTTCTGCCCTTGGAACTGTCGGAAAAAGACAGCAGCAAAGTGATGATTCTCCCGTACACTCAGCCGGAGGGAACCCTTCTCTTTCTTTTTGAGACTCCGGAATATCCGGGCTGTGTTTCAGGCTATATCAAAGAGATGGCTGAACAATATTCTGCCTGTCACACGTTTTTTGAAGGGAAAGGATTTTCTGACAGCTTTTCCTGGAAACAGGAATGGCAAAGGATCCAATCTCTTGCCGCCTGTCGTTTTGTCTTTAAGAGACAAACACTCTATGGAAGTAATCGAAAGGCCCCTGAACTGACCCCTGAACTGGCAAAGCTTTGCCGTCATTGTGAAAGCTGTCTTAAGGCTTCTGCAGTCAATGACCATGCTTCTTTTCTGCTGTCCTCCCAGGCTATGGTACAGGCCCTGGAGGAGATAACGGCGCAGAATTCATCTGCTGTCTCCCATCTTCTCAGTTTTTTGGAGCGGGCTTATCATCTGGAACATCTGAACAAGGATAATCTGTCGAAAAAGATGAAACAGGTTGGCCTGTCCATGCTCCAGACCATGCCAAAGGACTTCCGCAGCGACGAGATTTTACAGTATATTGAAGAGCACTATACGGAGGACTTAAGCCTTACAGGGATCTCTGCGCTCTACGGCTTTTCTCCAAACTATTTTTCGTCACTGTTTAAGAAAAAAACAGGGTGCAATTTTGTGCAGTATCTGACCAGGCTTCGAATCAGTAAGAGCAAGCGGCTTCTCCTGCAGACTCATATGACCATTCAGGAGATCAGTGCTGCCACAGGATATTACAGCGCCAGCTTTTTTATTCGCTCCTTTAAAAAAGCGGAGGGTATGACCCCTCTTGATTATCGGAAGGAGTATATGGGAAAGGAACATATGGATTAATATTTTTTCTTTTTCCTTGAAGCATGTTCCATGGGCATGCCTGTATCGTAGTCCAGTTGTCTCGGCTCATATTCTTCATTTTCTCTCTGCCTGGTATATCCGTCATTGTCCCATGTGGGTTGTTTGTCTTTCCGCCATGGACGGACTGCCCACTGATAGCCCCGATACATGTCCCTGGTCTCGTTCATATGTTCTAAAAGCCTGTCATGGAGACTGTTTCTTATAGAGGCATAGGTTTCGTCATGGATTAGATTGTGAATCTCAAAAGGATCTTCATAGAGATCATAAAACTCATCACTGTCCAAAACATGGACAGCCAGTTTATAACGCTCAGTTATGACTGCCCGCATCATCTGAAGTCCGCCGAAACCGTCGTGGTCAACCTCGTATCTGGTGAACTCGGTAAAGACATAATCATTTACGTTTTCCAAAGGATTGTGAATCTGTCCCAACATACTTTTTCCTTCAAAGATTTTGGGGAGGGGAAGTTCAAAGTAATCCATGATAGTGGGAGCCAGATCAATATGGGAGGCGGGAGCGTGAACCACTTTCCCCCGCTGTCCGCCGGCTATTATTAAGGGGATGTTCGCCACCTCACGGTAAACGGCAGCATTTTTCTGCCACAGTCTGTGGGAACCTAACATATCTCCGTGGTCAGAAGTGTAGATCACCAGGGCGTCGGGCATGGAGGTTTCGATGAGATCAAGAACCCGTCCGATCTCATAGTCGGCAAAGGAGTTGCAGCCTAAAAACAGGGAGAGTTTTCGGGATGGTTTATTGATTTTTTCAAGGGGAGCATGAAGCATATCTCCTGCCCATAGCTTCTGCATGAAGGGTTTGTCTGCCAAGTCATCCTCAAAGCCCGGATGATCCTGGAATTTGAAACCGTCATACATAGTGTTGTAGGGGGTAGGACAGAGCGAAGGGCCATGGGGTTCGTCATAGGATACTGTCAGGAAAAAATCCCGGTCTTTGTATTCTTTAAGGAAGGAGATGGCTCTGTCAGAACATCTGTGGGCATAGGTAAACTCCGCTGTCATATTCTGATCAAAAGAGGTGTCCGATTTTCTTGATTTCCTTCGCTCCTCCTCTGTGAGTTCATCAAGGTAGCATTTCATATCATACCAGTACTTTGGCTCCCAGCCCTCCGGACAGTTTCCCAGTCCAAAATAGTCGCCGCCGTCCAGATGCCATTTTCCCACATACCCGCAGGGAATGCCCTGATCTGACAGCCGCTGTCCTAAGGTCTTTACATTGTCGCCCATGGCAATGCTGTTGGTCACCATGCCGTTGGTGTGGGGAAACGTTCCGGTAAAGATCGCGCTTCTGGCAGGACCGCAGACAGGCTGGCAGGTGTAGGCATTCTCATAACGGATTCCCCGCTCAGCCAGTCTGTCCAGATTGGGGGTTTTCATAACTTCGTTGCCGTAGCAGCCCAGCATGTCTTTTCTTGTGGTGTCCGTCATAATAAGAATGACCTGTCGTTTCATGTTGTGTACCTCCGTAAATGTCTTTTTTTGTTTTATTTTTATGGGAAATATGATATGCTTTAAGAAAAGTATACGGGCATTTATGTATATTTTTCCATAGATGATTTTGCTCTAAATATGGATATTTTTGTTTTTATCTAAAAAGACGCTTTATGGAGGGAAAAGATGATTCATGTGTCAGGACATCTGCGGGAAATGAGAAGAGAGGACGGTTATGCGGACTTTGAATCTCCTATTGTCATAAACTGCTGCGGCTTCGAGAAATTTCTTACAAGGGATTACACAAAACAACGTCCAGGTGGGAGGGTGGACTACCAGCTTCTCTATGTTTACAAAGGGGTTGGCAATTACAAAATCGGTCACAGTTTTACTCCCTGCTCTTCCGGAAGCGTGATTCTCTATCACCCTGGCGAACCTCAGATTTACTCCTATTTTTTCAGAGATAAACCGGAAGTTTACTGGATTCATTTTACAGGCAGCCAGTGCAGGGAGATTCTTTCCGGGTATGGCACAGATACCTGCTATATCGGGGAAAGTCTGCAGGTGAAACAAATTTTTGAAGAGATGATAAAAGAACTGCAGCTGAAAAAGGACTATTACCAGTCTGTGGTGGAACATGACTTTTTAAAGCTGCTGGCTTTGATTGGGCGGCTTAAAACGCAATCACAACAAGTTAAGCCATATTCTGCCATTGACGATCTGATTCTCGCCCTGAATCAGCAATATATGAAGGAATGGTCTCTTGATGCCATGGCGAAATTCTGCTGCCTGAGCTCCGACTATTTTTCCCATATGTTTAAACAGGCCACAGGAACTCCTCCCATCCGGTATCTGAACCAGCTAAGAGTGGAGAAGGCCAGAGAACTTCTGCTTTTTGAGGGGCTTAGTGTATCGACGGCGGCTTTTTTGACCGGGTTTCGGGATCCCTTGTATTTCAGCAGAGTGTTTAAGCGTTTTTTTGGGGTTTCTCCGGAGAAGTGCCGGAAGATGGGGATACAGGGTGAATAATTGCTCCTCTATTCTATCTTCAGCATTATCTTATTCCCCTCAGCCCCAATCCGCTCCCTTTCATTCTCTCCTGGCCAGCATC
>ERZ808049.535-NODE-535-length-17631-cov-8.858038_pt1 | contig 17631 bp, 23 predicted proteins | sample MGYA00380198_ERZ808049 | MGnify/ENA primary metagenome ERZ808049 (study PRJEB31490, sample SAMN06133414) | mouse gut metagenome | isolation source: Z2_2 | host: mice | place: China: Chengdu | collected 2015-05 ...
CCTGACGTCTTCCGGACTGCCCGCCCCATCGTTTTTTTATACCCGCGAAAAATGAAATTTAACCAGGAGTGCCGCATATGGCTGGAACGGCGGGGCGTTCCGGGCGTCGCCCCAAGCCAACGGCGCGCAAGGCGCTGGCCGGAAACCCCGGCAAGCGAGCCCTGAATAAAGATGAACCTGTTTTTACGCCCATCAAAGGTGTTGAGCCACCGGAGTGGTTCGCTGAAGAAGATCTCCCTCTCGCCACGATCATGTGGCAACTGACAACCAAAGAACTCTGCGGTCAGGGCCTGCTGTGCGTGACTGACCTCGCGGTGCTTGAGCGGTGGTGCGTGGCCTATGAGTTCTGGCGACGTGCTGTGAAAAATATTGCCATACAGGGCAACACCATCACCGGCGCAATGGGCGGCAGGGTCAAAAATCCGGAGCTGACAGCCAAAAAAGAACAGGAGTCCGAGATGAGCAGCACGGGGGCAATGCTCGGACTCGACCCCAGCAGCCGCCAGCGTCTGATTGGCCTGGCGGGGCAGAAGAAAGCCACTAACCCGTTTCTGAAAATCATCGAATCATGAGCAGGAAATCTTACCCCAACGTAAATGCTGCCAATCAGTATGCCCGTGATGTCGTGCGCGGAAAGATTGTGGCCTGCCAGTTTGTGATTCAGGCCTGCCAGCGCCATCTTGATGACCTGATGGCGGAAAAAAGTAAGTCGTTTCGTTACCGCTTCGACAAGGACCTGGCTGAACGGGCCGCGAAATTTATTCAGCTGTTGCCACACACCAAGGGGGAGTGGGCATTCAAGAGGATGCCCATCACGCTGGAACCGTGGCAGCTCTTTGTGATCTGCTGTGCGTTTGGCTGGGTCAATAAAGGCTCCCGGCTGCGCCGCTTCAGGGAGGTGTATACCGAAATCCCCCGTAAGAACGGCAAATCGGCAATCTCTGCCGGTGTTGCCCTGTATTGTTTTGCCTGTGATAACGAGTTTGGCGCGGAAGTGTATTCCGGTGCCACGACAGAGAAACAGGCGTGGGAAGTCTTTCGCCCGGCGCGACTGATGTGTAAACGCACACCCATGCTGACGGAAGCGTTCGGGATTGAGGTTAACGCCTCAAACATGAACCGTCCGGAGGATGGCGCGCGGTTTGAACCGCTGATCGGCAACCCCGGTGATGGTTCATCACCCCACTGTGCGGTGGTGGATGAATATCACGAGCATGCCACCGATGCACTTTACACCACGATGCTTACCGGGATGGGGGCGCGACGTCAGCCACTGATGTGGGCCATCACCACCGCCGGGTACAACATTGAGGGGCCGTGCTACGACAAGCGGCGGGAAGTCATCGAGATGCTCAACGGCTCGGTGCCAAACGATGAACTGTTCGGGATCATCTATACCGTTGATGAAGGTGACGACTGGACCGACCCGCAGGTGCTGGAAAAAGCCAATCCAAATATTGGCGTGTCGGTTTATCGCGAATTTTTGTTAAGTCAGCAGCAGCGTGCGAAAAATAACGCCCGTCTGGCAAACGTCTTTAAAACAAAACACCTCAATATCTGGGTGTCGGCGCGTTCGGCGTATTTCAACCTGGTGAGCTGGCAGAGCTGCGAGGATAAATCACTGACCCTTGAGCAGTTCGAGGGGCAGCCGTGCATTCTGGCCTTTGACCTGGCGCGTAAGCTGGATATGAACAGCATGGCGCGACTTTATACCCGCGAGATTGACGGTAAAACGCATTACTACAGTGTGGCCCCGCGTTTCTGGGTACCGTATGACACGGTGTACAGCGTCGAGAAAAATGAAGATCGACGGACAGCCGAACGCTTTCAGAAATGGGTGGAAATGGGCGTTCTGACCGTTACCGATGGTGCGGAGGTGGATTATCGCTACATCCTCGAGGAGGCCAAAGCGGCGAACAAAATCAGCCCGGTCAGTGAGTCACCCATCGACCCCTTCGGGGCGACCGGGTTGTCACATGACCTTGCTGATGAAGACCTGAACCCCGTCACTATCATTCAGAACTACACCAACATGTCCGACCCGATGAAAGAGCTGGAAGCGGCAATTGAATCGGGGCGCTTTCATCATGATGGCAATCCCATCATGACCTGGTGTATCGGCAACGTGGTCGGCAAAACCATTCCGGGTAACGATGATGTGGTGAAGCCCGTCAAAGAGCAGGCGGAAAACAAAATCGATGGTGCAGTTGCGCTGATTATGGCGGTTGGCAGAGCCATGCTGTACGAGAAAGAAGACACACTGTCTGACCACATTGAGTCCTATGGGATCCGCTCGCTTTAACTGAGGTAATTATGATCATGCTGATTCTCGCGCCTCTGGTGGGCGTGCTGGGGGCGCTTTTGCTGGCGTATGGTGCCTGGCTGATTTATCCCCCGGCGGGGTTTGTTGTTGCCGGGGCGTTGTGCCTGTTCTGGTCGTGGCTGGTGGCGCGATATCTCGACCGTACACAGTCGTCTGTCGGCGGAGGTAAATAGTGTTCTTTTCGGGATTATTTCAACGAAAAAGTGACGCACCGGTGACCACGCCAGCAGAGCTGGCGGAGGCTATCGGGCTGTCCTACGACACCTATACCGGAAAGCAGATCAGCAGCCAGCGGGCCATGCGACTGACGGCGGTTTTTTCCTGTGTCAGGGTGCTGGCGGAGTCGGTCGGGATGTTGCCCTGCAACCTGTATCACCTGAACGGCAGCCTGAAGCAGAGAGCCACCGGCGAACGTCTGCATAAACTGATCTCCACGCATCCCAATGGCTATATGACGCCGCAGGAGTTCTGGGAGCTGGTGGTCACCTGTCTGTGCCTGCGGGGAAACTTTTACGCCTACAAAGTGAAAGCATTTGGCGAAGTGGCTGAACTGCTGCCCGTCGATCCCGGCTGTGTGGTACCGAAGCTTAACAGTAGCTGGGAGCCGATCTATCAGGTCACATTCCCGGATGGCTCCACGGATGTACTGAGCCAGGAGGATATCTGGCATGTGCGCACGCTGACGCTGGACGGACTGGTGGGGCTGAATCCCATCGCCTATGCCCGCGAGGCAATATCGCTGGCGGCAGCGACCGAAGAGCACGGGGCCAGACTGTTCAGCAATGGCGCGGTGACGTCGGGTGTGTTGCGTACAGAGCAGACGCTGTCAGATCAGGCTTATGAGCGCCTGAAGAAAGATTTTGAGGAGCGTCACACCGGGCTTGGCAATGCTCACCGCCCGATGATCCTTGAGATGGGGCTGGACTGGAAGTCGATGGCGCTGAACGCCGAGGACAGCCAGTTCCTGGAAACCCGCAAGTTTCAGCTTGAAGAAATCTGTCGTCTGTTCCGGGTGCCGTTGCACATGGTGCAGAACACCGATCGCGCCACCTTCAACAATATCGAAGAGCTGGGGCTGGGATTTATCAACTATTCACTGGTGCCGTATCTGACCCGCATCGAACAGCGGATCAACACCGGACTGGTACGAAAAAGTAAGCAGGGCGTTTATTACGCCAAATTTAACGCCGGGGCCTTACTGCGTGGGGATATGAAGTCCCGTTTTGAAGCCTACGCTACCGGGATCAATTGGGGAATTTACTCTCCCAATGACTGCCGCGACCTGGAAGATATGAATCCGCGTCCCGGTGGTGATGTCTATCTCACACCGATGAACATGACCACGAAACCCTCCGATGGCAGTAAAGCCGGTAAGCAGAAGGATAACGCCAATGCAGACGAAACAACGTCTTGATGTACCGCTGAGTCTGAAATCTGTCAGTGACTCCGGTGAGTTTGAAGGGTATGGCTCCGTCTTTGGTGTAAAGGACAGCCACGATGATGTGGTGATGTCCGGGGCATTTGCTGCTTCCCTGCGGGCGTGGAGTGACAGAAAAGCGTTACCTGCGCTGCTCTGGCAGCACCGCATGGATGAACCCATCGGTGTTTACACCGAAATGAAGGAAGACGATGTCGGGCTTTACGTCAGGGGACGGTTGCTTATTGATGATGATCCCCTCGCAAAACGCGCACATGCACACATGAAGGCCGGTTCGTTAACCGGCCTTTCTATTGGGTACGTCCTGAAAGACTGGGAATACGACCGGAGCAAAGAAGCCTTTCTGCTGAAAGAAATCGACCTCTGGGAAGTCAGCCTGGTGACGTTCCCGTCTAACGACGAGGCGCGGATCAGCGACGTCAAGAACGCACTGGCCCGCGGGGAAATCCCCGAACAGAAAAAAATCGAAAGAGTCCTGCGTGATGTCGGACTCTCCCGTACCCAGGCCAAAGCATTCATGGCCGGGGGCTATGGCGCACTGTCCCTGCGCGACGCTGAGGATGTGGGCTCTGCACTGAATGCACTGAAAAATCTGAACTTCTAATCAGGAGAAATACGATGGCGGTTGATATTAAAGATGTCGAACAGGTCGCGCAGGAGCTGCAGCAGAAGTTTGACGACTTTAAAGCAAAGAACGACAAGCGCGTGGATGCGATTGAGCAGGAAAAAGGCAAGCTTGCCGGGCAGGTGGAAACCCTGAACGGGAAACTCAGCGAGCTGGAAAATCTCAAAAGTGATCTTGAAAAAGAGCTGCTTGAGCTGAAACGTCCGGCTGGTGGAGCGCAAAATAAACTGGCCACCGAGCATAAAGAGGCGTTTGTGGGCTTCCTGCGTAAAGGCCGTGAAGACGGTCTGCGCGATCTGGAGCGTAAGGCATTGCAGGTGGGCACCGATGAAGATGGTGGCTACGCCGTGCCGGAAGAACTGGATCGCAACATTCTCAACCTGCTGAAAGATGAAGTGGTGATGCGTCAGGAAGCCACGGTGATCACCGTTGGCGGTTCCGACTACAAAAAACTGGTGAATCTGGGCGGTACGGCTTCCGGATGGGTGGGAGAAACGGATACGCGATCCCAGACTGCCACCTCCAGACTGGAGCTGATTGAACCTCTCATGGGGGAAATTTACGGCAACCCGCAGGCTACCCAGAAAATGCTGGACGATGCCTTCTTCAACGTGGAGGCCTGGATCAACAGCGAGCTGGCAACCGAATTTGCCGAACAGGAAGAAATTGCCTTTACCTCAGGCGATGGCACCAAGAAGCCGAAAGGGTTCCTGGCGTATGAATCCACTGATGAAACCGACAAGGTCCGGGCGTTCGGCAAACTTCAGCATATTGTATCCGGCGAAGCGACCGCGGTGACCGCAGACGCCATTATCAAACTGATTTACACGCTGCGTAAGGCACACCGCACTGGCGCGAAGTTCATGATGAACAACAACAGCCTGTTTGCCATCCGTCTGCTGAAAGACACCGAGGGTAACTATCTGTGGCGTCCGGGGCTGGAACTGGGGCAGCCGTCCTCTCTGGCAGGTTACGGTATCGCTGAAAACGAACAGATGCCGGATATCGCCGCTGATGCGAAAGCCATTGCATTTGGTAACTTCAAACGGGGTTACACCATCGTTGACCGTATCGGCACCCGCATTCTGCGTGACCCGTACACCAATAAACCGTTTGTCGGTTTTTATACCACCAAGCGCACCGGCGGGATGCTGGTCGATTCGCAGGCCATCAAACTGCTGAAGATTGCAGCGGCGTAATCACTCAGGGGCGTGGAACCGCGCCCCCTGTTCTGACGGGTGAAGAATCATGATCCTGAAACAAGATCTGAAATGGTCACCGGACGGTATGCGTGTTGAGGTCATTCGGGCCGGTGAGTATGACGACGGGGCGCTTCCTGCCCGGGTGCAGGAGATTGCACTTCAGGCCGGGTTAGCAGAGCGCGGAACCAGTGCAAAAAGCAGTAAAGCGACAAAAGAGAAAAAAGCCACGACCAGTAAAGAGGGCTGAGTATGCTTCTGACAATGGAAGAGATTAAAGCCCAACTCCGGCTGGATGAGGATTTCGATGCTGATGACCGCCATCTGCAACTGCTGGCCTGTGCGGCGCAAAAGCGGACGGAAACGTATCTGAACCGGAAGCTCTATGCTCCGGATGAAACCATTCCGGACAGCGATCCGGACGGGCTGCACCTGCCGGATGATATTCGTCTGGGGATGCTGATGCTTATCAGCCATTTTTACGAAAACCGCTCGTCGGTTACGGAAGTGGAGAAACTCGACATGCCGCAGAGTTTTGGCTGGCTTGTCGGCCCGTACAGGTACTTTCCGCAATGAAAATTCGTCAGGCGCAGACCAGCGCAACCTACATTCTGCCGGACCCCGGTGAACTGAATAAACGCGTCCTGATCCGCCAGCGGGTGGATATGCCCGCGGATAACTTTGGCGTGGAGCCTCAATACCCGGTTGCGTTCCGGGCATGGGCGAAGGTTATCCAGACCAGTGCCACCACCTGGCAGGAAACCGCGCAGATCGGAGACGCCATCACCCATTACATCACCATTCGCTACCGACGGGGGATCACCGCTGATTATGAGGTGGTCTGCGGTGACAGTGTGTACCGGGTGAAACGTCAGCGCGATCTGAACGGGGCGCGGCGCTTTCTGCTGCTGGAGTGTACGGAGCTGGGCGAATGTAGGCAGAGTCACGGAGGCAACAATGACGACTTCCTTTTTGCACGTTGATTTTCAGCAGCCCGCGGAGATGCGCTTTAACCGCGCCCGTGTCCGGCGGGCGTTTGTCACGATTGGGCAGCGTCATATGCGTGATGCCCGTCGGCTGGTGATGCGCCGTGCGCGGTCGGCACCGGGTGAAAACCCCGGTTATCAGACCGGACGCCTGGCTCGTTCGATTGGTTATATGGTGCCGAGAGCCAGTAAAAAGCGAGCTGGTTTTATGACACGCATTGCCCCTAACCAGCGCAACGGGAAGGGGAACCGGATGATCTCTGGTGACTTCTATCCGGCGTTTCTGTTTTTTGGTGTCCGGGGAGGAGCAAAACGTCGTCGTAGTCATCATCGTGGTGCATCCGGTGGCAGCGGCTGGCGACTGGCTCCACGTAATAACTTCATGGTGGAAACTCTTGAAAAGAACCGCAGCTGGACACGCTATTTTCTGGCGCGGGAATTGCGTAAATCACTGAAGCCGGAGAGACGACACAGATGAAACTGACGCCTGTTATTGCTGCGCTGCGTGCCCGCTGCCCGTATTTTGAAAACCGGGTGGCAGGCGCGGCACAGTTCAAAAATCTGCCGGAGGTCGGAAAGCTGAGACTCCCGGCGGCGTATGTGGTACCGGGTGATGACTCTCCGGGAGAAAACAAAAGCCAGACCGACTACTGGCAGGAGCTGAAAGAGGGCTTCTCCGTGGTTGTCATACTGAGTAACGGGCGTGATGAGCGCGGTCAGTTTGCCTCGTATGATGTGGTGGACGATGTCCGGCAGATGCTCTTTAAGGCCCTGCTGGGCTGGAACCCGGAAGCGTGCGGTAACCCGATTACCTATGACGGCGGCACGCTGCTGGATCTGAATCGTCATGAGCTGATTTATCAGTTCGATTTTTCGGTCATCAGCGAGCTGACTGAAGACGATACCCGCCAGCAGGATGATCTGAACAGTCTGGATGAACTGCAAACGCTGGCGATTGATGTTGATTATCTCGAGCCCGATAACGGGCCTGACGGCGATATCGAACATCACACCGAAATAACCCTTCCTTCCTGAGGATCCTCATGTTTGTCAAACCTGTTAAAGGGCGGTCAGTTCCTGACCCTGCCCGCGGCGACCTTTTGCCCGCCGAAGGGCGAAATGTTGACGAGAACAACTACTGGCTGCGCCGTGAAGTAGCGGGTGATATCCGGCGCGTGAATAAAAAGGTGAACACCGATGACGATAAGCTTTAACACCATTCCGTCGAATACGCTGGTTCCGCTGTTTTATGCGGAAATGGATAATCAGGCGGCGAATACTGCACAGGACAGCGGAGCATCGCTGCTGATTGGTCATGCCAATAACGGTGCAGAGATTGTTGCCAACAGTCTGGTACTGATGCCGTCGGCAGACTATGCACGCCAGATTTGTGGTGCGGGAAGTCAGCTGGCGCGTATGGTCGAGGCTTATCGCCAGACCGACCCGTTTGGCGAGCTGTATGTGATTGCCGTTCCTGAATCCACGGGCGCGGCGGCAACGGTTACGCTGACGGTGACCGGCGCGGCAACCGAAACCGGCACGGTGAATGTGTATGTGGGACGTACCCGCGTGCAGGCACCGGTGACTAACGGCGATAACGTCACGATGATTGCCAGCAGTATCCAGGATGCCATCAATGCCGTTCCGACCCTGCCGTTTACGGCTTCATCTTCGGCAGGCGTGGTCACACTGACCGCGCGTCATAAGGGGCTTTGCGGGAATGAAATTCCTGTCAGCCTCAATTACTACGGCTTTGGTGGGGGCGAAGTGCTGCCAGCGGGCGTACAGATTGCCGTGGCGACGGGTACCGCCGGAACGGGTGCTCCGGTTCTCACCGGCGCGGTGGCTGCAATGGCGGATGAGCCGTTTGATTATATCGGCCTGCCGTTCAACGACACGGCCTCCGTTAACACGCTGGTGACCGAGATGAACGATACCAGCGGTCGCTGGAGCTATGCGCGTCAGCTGTACGGTCATGTGTATACGGCAAAGATCGGCACGCTGTCAGAACTGGTGACCGCTGGTGACCAGTTTAACCAGCAGCACATTACCCTGGCGGGGTACGAAAAAGAGACCCAGACGCCTGCCGACGAGCTGGCGGCAAGCCGTACCGCCCGCGCAGCGGTGTTTATCCGCAACGATCCGGCACGTCCCACGCAGACCGGTGAGCTGGTGGGTATGCTGCCTGCGCCGAAGGGGAAACGGTTCACGATGACCGAACAACAGACCCTGCTGTCTCATGGCGTGGCAACGGCGTATGTCGAAAGCGGGGTGCTGCGCATTCAGCGTGATGTCACCACGTACAGGAAAAACGCTTACGGTGTTGCGGATAACAGCTACCTCGACAGCGAGACGCTGCATACCAGCGCGTATGTGCTGCGCAAACTGAAATCCGTCATTACCAGTAAGTACGGGCGTCACAAGCTTGCCAGCGACGGTACCCGCTTTGGTCCCGGTCAGGCGATTGTCACACCGGCGGTGATCAAAGGGGAACTGCTGGCAACCTACCGTCAGCTTGAGCGTGCGGGGATCGTGGAAAACTACGAACTGTTTAAGCAGTACCTGGTTGTGGAGCGTGATGCCAGCGATCCGAACCGCCTGAACACGCTGTTCCCGCCTGACTATGTTAACCAGTTGCGTGTCTTTGCCGTGGTTAACCAGTTCCGTCTTCAGTATTCAGAGGAGTCTGCATAATGGCCCGTATCGGGGGAACCTGTTATTTCAAAATTGACGGTCAGCAGCTATCGCTGACCGGCGGCATTGAGGTGCCCATGAACAGGACGGTCAATGATGACATCATCGGCCTGGACGGTTCAGTGGACCGCAAGGAAACTCACCGTGCGCCTTATGTCAAAGGGACTTTCAAGGTGCCGAAGAATTTTCCGGTGAACAAAATCACCTCGTCTGATGAGATGACTATCACTGCCGAGCTGGCGAACGGTCAGGTCTATGTACTGTCGTCTGCCTGGCTGCACGGCGAAGCGAACCATAATGCCGAAGAAGGCACGGTCGATCTTGAGTTCCACGGTGAAGAAGGGGATTACCAGTAATGAAAGAGCTTGAGTTAAAGAAACCGATTACCGCTCATGGCGAGACACTCTCTGTACTGGAGTTTGATGAGCCCACCGGGAAGGATGTCCGCGAGCTGGGGTATCCCTACCAGATGAATCAGGATGAGTCCGTCAGACTTCTGGCGCATGTGGTATCGAAATACATTGTGCGGCTGGCGAAAGTGCCGCAAAGCTCTGTCGACCAGATGTCTCCGGCAGACCTGAATGCAGCGGCGTGGCTTGTGGCCGGTTTTTTCCTCCAGGCCTGACGACTGAATACCTCACTGATCGCTTCTTTGACTGCGCCAGTTACTGGCGCATTAATCCCTTCGAATTGCTGAATATGCCGATCAGTGAAATTCCCTTGCTGGTCAGTCAGGCAAACAGGATAGAGCAGGAGAAACGCACACATGGCTGAATTTGAGCTTAAGGCGTTGATCACCGGTGTCGACAGGCTTTCTCCCGCGCTGTCGAAAATGCAAAAGAAAATCCGGGGATTTAAACGCCAGGCGGAAGAAGCGTCACAGGGTGGGCTGGCGCTTGGTGGCGGACTGGCAGCGGGTCTGACGCTTTCCCTGAAATCTTATGCCGATCAGGAAAACGCCGCCACCGGGCTGAAAGTTGCCATGATGGATGCGAACGGTGAGGTCGGAAAGAGCTTTCAGGACATCAATAAACTGGCTATTGGCCTGGGTAACCAGCTACCCGGTACAACGGCTGATTTCCAGAACATGATGCAGATGCTGGTGCGTCAGGGGATCCCGGCAGAAAACATTCTTGGCGGTGTGGGTAAAGCGACAGCTTATCTTGCGGTACAACTGAAAAAAACACCGGAAGCGGCTGCTGAGTTTGCCGCAAAGATGCAGGATGCTACCGGAACGGCGTCAGAAGACATGATGGGGCTGTTCGACACTATCCAGAAGGCGTTTTATCTGGGCGTTGACGATACCAACATGTTGTCCTTCTTCACTAAAACCAGTTCTGTTCTGAAGATGGTGAACAAGGATGGTCTTCAGGCTGCACAGAGCCTTGCCCCCATCAGCGTCATGATGGATCAGATGGGGATGAACGGGGAGTCGGCAGGTAATGCCCTGCGAAAAGTTATCCAGTCCGGATTAAGCGTTAAGAAAATCAGGGACGTCAATAAAGTTATGGCCCGTCAGAAACTCGGGGTACAGCTCGATTTTACTGACGGCAAAGGAAGTTTTGGCGGTCTTGATAACATGTTCAGGCAACTGGCAAAGCTGCGAAAACTTACCGACGTTAAGCGAACAGGTGTACTTAAGGCAATATTTGGTGATGATGCCGAAACCCTTCAGGTGGTCAATGCGCTGATCGATAAAGGAAAGGATGGCTACGATCAGATCCAGCAGAAGATGAATAAACAGGCCAGCCTGAATAAACGTGTTCAGGCTCAGCTTGGTACGCTGTCCAACCTGTGGGAGGCAATGACGGGGACCGCAACTAACGGCCTTGCGGCTATTGGCGGCGCATTTTCTGGTGACGCTAAAAATATCACACAATGGCTGGGGGAGTTGGGGGAGAAATTCACGAAGTTTGCGGATGAAAATCCCCGGGTTATTCGCGACGTCGTCGGGCTTGCTGCCGGTCTTGCGATTCTGAAACTGGGATTGATGGGCGTGGGCAGTGCTATCAGTATTGTCAGCAGGATCATGTCGATGACGCCGATTGGCATGATTGCGACGGCGATAGCCCTGGCTGCGGGATTAATTATCACTAACTGGGATGTTGTCGGACCTTATTTTAAGAAGCTCTGGGAAACCATTGGTCCTTATTTTGAGGCTGGCTGGGAACTTCTGAAGAAGGTTTTTGCCTGGTCGCCGCTGGGGATGGTGATCAATAACTGGGGACCGGTTGTTAAGTGGTTTCAGGATATGTGGGATAAGCTGAAGCCAATTATTGAGTGGTTTACCGACAGTTCCGGTGACACGGTCGATGCCATTAACTCTGCGCAGTGGGGCGCGGGTGCTTATGATGCTTATGGGACGGGAATACCGCCACGGGGATACACTCCTTATCCGGAGGTGGATCCGGCTCAGGCAAACAACGCCTCCGGTGCCACAGGCCCGAATCCCTTCATGATTAATAAAGCTACCGCGCCAAAAGTTGATGGTGAGATCAAGGTATCATTTATAAATATGCCACCAGGTATGCGGGTTACGGAAACACGCTCCAGTGGCATTGATATAAATCACGATGTTGGCTATACCCGATTTTGGTAGCCAGGATTCCCCTCACAGGTATTGCTGGTTGTAAGTCATAAATAGAGTGATAGAATTAATGCACATTTAGAAAAATGTTAATAGGCGAAAAATGAAAGGCTATATCACAGCAAGTGTAATTCTTGGAGCAGCGGCTATTTTTTCATCTCTCATAATCTCTGGCAACATCTCCTTTAAAGATGAACATATTATTCAGTTATCTGGAGGAGCCATAAAACTTGGTGATGTTTATAAAGAAAATAAATTGATAAGTGCAAAGATTATTTTTCCAGATAATCAGGGTGAACAGATTCTTGTTGTCGACGGCAATCCTGAAAACTTTAAGGAGGATTTTCAGGAGAAATTAAATAAAATAATAAAAACTTTAAATGCGTCAAAGAAAAAAGATGAAGAGAAAGTTAGCCTGGATAATTTAAGTGTTGTTGAAGAGTCTAAACTAGAGCTCGTTTCTGCGGTGCGTTACTCTGCTCAGTATGTTCCTATGTTTACTCTGACGCTGGACAAAAAAGAAATTACCATGCCTAAAAATACGGTAATATTTCCATTTGCCAGCGATGAAACAGCTAAGTATTTAAATGAACAACAGCAAAAGTATAAAGATTCGTTATTTCTGACTCGCTAATTAATAAAATTCATTACAAGGCCACCTTCTAATAGGTGGCTTTTTAATTTTCGGAGTATATATGACGTGGAAAGACAGGCTTCAGGATGCGTCATTTCGAGGTGTGCCGTTTAAGGTTGAAGAAGAAAGTGCGGGAACTGGCCGTCGTGTGGAAACGCACGAATACCCGAACCGCGACAAACCCTATACCGAAGACCTGGGGAAAATCACTTTCCGCCCGTCCATCACGGCTTATGTGGTGGGAGATGACTGCTTTGACCAGCGCGATCGCCTGATTGACGCGCTGAATAAACCCGGTCCCGGCACGCTTGTCCACCCAACATATGGTGAGCTGAAAGTCTGTGTTGACGGGGAAGTTCGGGTCAGCACATCGAAAAGTGAAGGGCGTATTGTCCGCTTTGACCTGAAGTTTGTCGAAGCAGGAGAACTCTCTTACCCCACATCAGGTGCGGCGACGGCGCAGACGCTGATGTCATCCTGTTCTGCACTGGATGACTGCATCAGTGACAGCTTCAGCGGTTTCAGTATCGATGGTGTGGCGGATTTCGTTCAGAACGACGTTATCGGTAATGCCAGCATAATGCTGGGGTATGTTTCTGATGCGATGAAAGTGGTGGATTCTGCCGTATCGGATGCCGCCAGGCTGTTGCAGGGGGATATCTCGGTACTTCTGCCGCCGCCATCGTCAGGCAAAAATTTCGTTGAGCAGGTGCAGAAAATGTGGCGTACCGGGAAACGCCTTTATGGTAACGCCAGCGACCTGGTCACCATGATCAAAACGCTTTCCGGTGTCAGCCTCGGCAGCGATCTGCAACCGCGTGGCGTCTGGAAAACGGACAGTAAAACCACCGCCACGGCGACGCAGCAGCGTAACGTGGTTGCCAGCACCCTTCGTACGACCGCAATCAGCGAAGCGGCGTATGCCGTTACCCGATTGCCTGCGCCAACAACTTCTGCGGTGATGCAGAATGCCGCAGTGGGGCAGTCAACAACACCCGCGCAGAGCTCCGGCTGGCCTGCCGTCACGCATCCGGTGCTGAACAATGCACCGGCGGTGAAAAACACGGTTGACCTGCCAACGTGGGAAGAACTGACCGACATTCGCGACACACTGAATATGGCAATTGATAAGGAGTTGTCCCGTACAACCAGTGATGCGCTGTTTCTGGCGCTGCGCCGGGTGAAAGCAGATCTGAATGCGGATATCAACACGCGCCTTGAACAGTCTGCACGGATCATTCAGCGCACGCCGGATGAGGTTTTACCCGCGCTGGTGCTGGCGGCGACCTGGTTTGATAACGCGGCGCGTGACGCGGACATTATCCGGCGTAATGCCATTACGCATCCCGGCTTTGTGCCGGTGATCCCTCTGAAGGTGCCAGTGCAATGAACGACAATGTCACGCTACGGGTAAATGGCCGGGAGTGGAATGGCTGGACATCGGTGCGCATCGGTGCCGGTATTGAACGGCTGGCGCGGGATTTCAGCGTGGAGATCACCCGCCAGTGGCCGGGAGATGAGGGTATCACCACGCTTCAGCCGCGCATTAAAAATGGTTCAAAAGTGGAAGTGCTGATTGGTGATGAGCTGGTGATCACCGGCTGGGTGGAGGCGACCCCCGTTCGTTACGATGCCCGTTCGGTCAGCACCGGTATTGCCGGACGTAGTCTGACTGCTGACCTGATTGACTGTGCAGCCGAACCGACACAGTTTAACGGACGATCGCTGGTACAGATTGCGCAGGCGCTTGCTGCGCCTTTCGGCATTGAGGTGGTGAACAACGGTGCGCCGTCGGGTGTTATTCCTGACGTCCAGCCCGATCACGGTGAAACGGTGATTGAGGTAATCAACAAAATACTCGGTCAGCAGCAGGCACTGGCTTACGACGACCCGCACGGCAGGCTGGTGATTGGCGGTATTGGCTCAACGCGGGCACATACTGCGCTGGTACTCGGGGAAAACATCCTTTCCTGCGATACGGAGAAGAGTATCCGGGAGCGGTTTTCTGTTTACCAGGTGGCGGGGCAGCGTGCCGGAAACGACGATGATTTCGGTGAGGCCACCACCACCGCGCTGCGGGCCCGCACAGAGGACGCATTTATTGCCCGTTACCGTCCGATGTATATCAGGCAGACAGGGCAGGCCACGGGGGCTGGCTGTATTGCGCGTGCTGACTTTGAAGCCCGGCAACGGGCGGCGCGGACGGATGAAACCACCTATGTGGTGCAGGGCTGGCGACAGGGTAACGGTACGCTGTGGCAGCCCAACCAGCGGGTGATTGTCTTTGATCCGGTCTGTGGTTTCGACAATACCGAACTGCTTGTTTCGGAAGTCACGTTTACTCAGGACCAGAACGGCACCCTGACGGAAATCCGTGTCGGCCCGCCTGATGCTTATCTGCCTGAACCCGAAGCCCCCGGCGCGCGGAAAAAGAAAAAAGCCAGAGTACAGGAGGACCCGTTCTGATGAGGACGATTGAAGCCATGCAGCGACAACTCCTCGGCCTGATTGGGCGGGCCGTGGTGAAAAGCATCAGTGCCGCCACGAAATGTCAGACCGTGGATGTGTTCCTGATTGCCGGTGAACCCAAAGCCGGGGTTGAACATCTTGAACCCTACGGTTTTACCGCAAGGGCAAACAGCGGTGCGGAAGCGGTGGTGTTGTTTCCGGATGGCGACCGTTCTCATGCGGTGGTTGTTACGGTGTCGGACCGTCGCTACCGCCTGAAAGGGCTGCAGACGGGTGAGGTGGCTGTCTATGACGATCAGGGGCAGTCCGTGACGCTGACCCGGGAGGGGATCGTGGTGGACGGTGCAGGTAAAACGATCACGTTTCGCAATTCACCTAAAGCACGTTTTGAAATGGACCTGGAAGTGACAGGACAGGTGAAAGACCTGTGCGACTCCGGCGGCACCACCATGTCAGCGATGCGGCTTGCCTATAACGGGCATCGTCACAGAGAGAACGGTCAGGGCAGTAACACCGACAAACCTGATAAAGCGATGGAGGCATGATGGAACTGTGGCTGACGGTGAACGGTAAACGCACCTGCGCCAGCGCACCGCTGGATCCGCTGACCCGCGCCGTGGTGATTTCCCTGTTTACCTGGCGGCGGGCGGAGCCTGATGACAACGCCGACGTCCCGATGGGATGGTGGGGGGATACCTGGCCTGCGGTACAGAATGACCGTTACGGCTCCCGACTGTGGCTGCTTCAGCGCAGCAAACTGACCAATCAGCTGGTGCAGACGGTAAGGGGGTATATCCGCGAATGCCTGCAATGGATGATTGATGACGGCGTGGTGTCCCGTATTGATCTGGATATCCGCCGCACCGGGATTAATGAACTGGGTAACAGTATCACTCTCTGGCGTCGTGACGGACCGGTAATGATTTCTTTTGATGATCTGTGGAGTGCGATAACGCATGGCGGACAGTGAATTTCAGCGCCCGACGCTGGCAGAAAATATCAGTATGCTCCGTAACGATTTATTCGCCAGGCTGGACGTCAGCGACACGCTCCGGCGCATGGATGAAGACGTGCGGGCAAAGGTGTATGCGGCGGCGCTGCATACGGTTTACGGGTACATCGATTATCTGGCAATGAATATGCTGCCTGACCTGTGCGATGAGTCCTGGCTGGCGCGACATGCTGCGATGAAACGGTGTCCGCGCAAGGGGGCCACGGCTGCCAGCGGGTATATGCGCTGGGAAGGTGTCAGTGATGGCCTGAAGGTGACTGCCGGGAGTGTTATTCAGCGCGATGACCTGGTTCAGTACACGGCAACTGCCGATGCAACCAGCTCCGGTGGTGTCCTGCGCGTGCCGATCGCCTGCTCAAGTGCAGGCGCGGTCGGTAACGCTGACGACGGTACGTCATTAATCCTGGTCACGCCGGTGAATGGTCTGCCGTCTTCCGGCGTGGCAGATACACTGACAGGTGGATTTGATACTGAAGAGCTGGAAACGTGGCGCGCCCGCGTCATTGAGCGGTATTACTGGACGCCTCATGGCGGAGCTGACGGGGACTATGTCGTCTGGGCTAAAGAAGTGCCCGGCATTACCCGCGCATGGACATACCGTCACTGGATGGGAACGGGAACTGTCGGTGTGATGATTGCCAGCAGTGACCTGATTAATCCCATTCCGGAAGAATCAACGGAAACGGCAGCAAGACAACATATCGGGCCACTGGCCCCGGTGGCAGGCTCTGATTTGTATGTATTCAGGCCGGTGGCACATACGGTGGATTTTCATATCCGCGTGACGCCGGACACACCAGAAATACGGGCTGCCATTACCGCCGAGTTGCGTTCGTTCCTGCTGCGTGATGGTTATCCGCAGGGAGAACTGAAGGTGTCACGTATCAGTGAAGCGATTTCCGGTGCGAACGGGGAATACAGCCATCAGTTGCTTGCCCCGGCGGACAATATCTCCATTGCAAAAAATGAACTGGCGGTTCTGGGGACGATTTCATGGACGTGACAAACGATGATTACATCCGTCTGTTGTCGGCACTGCTGCCGCCCGGTCCGGCGTGGTCAGCCAGCGATCCGGCGATTGCTGGTGCGGCACCGTCATTAACCCGTGTTCATCAGCGTGCGGATGCCCTGATGCGGGAGCTGGATCCGCGCACCACCACTGAACTGATAAACCGTTGGGAGCGTCTGTGCGGTCTGCCGGATGAATGTATTCCCGCAGGGACACAGACCCTTCGCCAGCGTCAGCAACGGCTGGATGCGAAGGTTAATCTGGCGGGCGGCATCAATGAGGATTTTTACCTTGCACAGCTTGCTGCCCTGGGCAGACCAGACGCCACTATCACGCGATACGATAAAAGCACGTTCACCTGCTCATCGGCCTGTACTGACGCGGTGAATGCGCCGGAATGGCGGTATTACTGGCAGGTCAACATGCCAGCCGCCACCAACACCACCTGGATGACATGTGGCGACCCCTGTGATTCCGCACTGCGTATCTGGGGGGACACCGTTGTCGAATGTGTGCTTAACAAACTCTGCCCGTCGCATACCTACGTAATTTTTAAATATCCGGAGTAATCCATGCATCGTATAGACACAAAAACCGCGCAGAAGGATAAGTTCGGCGCGGGTAAGAACGGTTTTACCCGTGGTAACCCCCAGAC
>ERZ808049.539-NODE-539-length-17433-cov-4.349389_pt1 | contig 17433 bp, 18 predicted proteins | sample MGYA00380198_ERZ808049 | MGnify/ENA primary metagenome ERZ808049 (study PRJEB31490, sample SAMN06133414) | mouse gut metagenome | isolation source: Z2_2 | host: mice | place: China: Chengdu | collected 2015-05 ...
GGTGTCTGCTCCAGATCCAGGTCCCAGGGGTCGGTTTCTCTTTTATGGCGCTGTTTTAATTCCTCTGCACGAATCTTCAGCTGATACTCAAACAGCCCCCGATAGCCTCCATGCTCTTCGCCAAGATATTTTTTAATCAGGTCATATTCTTTCGGGCTGATCCATTTTTCTTTAGAACGGAAAACATACCCTGGCCAGGGAATCCTGTCCAGTTTAGAAGTCAGCCATTTTTGTGCAATCAGGTCATAGGTGAGAAATTCCCCATTTTTCTTATCAATATACAATTCATAAGCAGGCTTTCTTCCTCCTGCCCGCATATGTTCCGGAAGGAAAAAGGCTACTTTTAACAAGCCATGCATGATCTGACAGCGCATATACAGCCCGTATTGGTAGGATATGTACACATATTCACCACCCCAGCTACGATACGAAGCACGCTGCGGCATGTCTGCATCTGCCATCTGCATCATTTTAGAAGTAGCGTTCATAGTCCTTAACTTCAACAGTTCCTTTTTTCTCATAACAGTGCCACCTGCCTTTCTGTCAGATCCGCACCATACCAGGTATCAGGAAGAACCTTGATCCCATCTACCTGTGCCAATGCAATCTGGATAATATGACCGTTTATCGGATGTTCTTTTGCAAAGGCAAGGATATCGCCCTTTCTGCCGCTGGCTACCGGGTCAATCCCCCTCACCACTGCATATCCGGCATATGCTTCCGCTTTGTCTGTAGCCTTGCAAACTAAAGTTCCTATCTCCCGCACAAAAACGTCAAATTAAAATCTCATCTTTCAAATACTGTCTATAAGAGCGTGCTGTAGGATGCAGCGCGTTTTCCTCTTGACCATCCCATGTCATTCCGATATAGTTTTTAAGGAACGAAAAAAGAGAAAGAACAGCCCCTACCACAGTTCGTTCTTTCTCTCACATACCAGTGTGCCTGCCATATACGGGATCGTATCCCACTCGTGAGGCCCCGGCACCACCAGCATATACTATGATAAGAGAAAACTCCCTGTTTTGCAAGCTGATCCGTATAAAAAGTTCATCAAAGGCCCTGTTCGGTTCCTTCATGGCCGGTTTCCGCCCTGAGCTGCAGACCTGTCCCTGCTGTGGGGCCAGGGGTTCCTGCCGCATCCATGCCTATTATGGCCGTTCCCTGGTGGACTTCATAAGTGGTGCCCCTGTCCGCCACAGCCTCTGCATCATGCGCCTCATCTGTACCTGCGGCCATACCCATGCCATCCTCCCGGACTTCATTATCCCCTACTCCGGCTATGGCCTGTTCTTCCTCCTCCGTGTCCTGGCGGAGTATTTCCTGCGCCTTTCCACTGTGGAAAGGCTCTGCGAACGCTTCTCCATCACCCTTTCCCAGCTGCGCCGCTGGCTGGATCTTTTCCAGACGCAGAAGGAGGAGTGGCTCGGTGCCCTTTCCTCCATGGAGGCTTCCAGCCTTTCCTTCCTGAAAGCCCTGCTCATGCAGGCAGCCTATTCGGATTTCGCCTCCGCCTTTGTCCGCCGTTTTACAAAGTCCTTCCTCCAGTTCCATAAGAACCCGGCGTCTTACTGCCAGCAGGTGTTCGGCCCATGAACTGTTTTCCTACAACCACACGCCATGGGCATGGCTTTCCTCCCGTTTCTGCCCCATAATGGGGGAAAACCACTTAAGGAGGACATTTTTATGGACAACAATCCCAAGAACCTTTCGGACGCTGCCGCCATGGCGCAGTTCCGGCTGGCGCTCATCGCCCCGGTCATCCATGGCCTTTATCCTGATGCGTCCAGGAACGCCTATTACCAGAGGGTCACGGAAAGGCCCCTTACCCTGCCTGACGGCTCCGTATTCCAGTACAGCCCGAAGACCCTCAGCAAATGGGTGTCCCTCTACCAGAACGGCGGCATCGATGCGCTCATGCCACAGGAACGGTCCGATAAGGGGGCCACCCGGGTGCTCCCAGCTACAGCCATCGAAGAGATCTACCGGCTCAAGGAGGCTTTCCCGAGGCTGAACTCCACCCAGATCCATAAGCATCTTGTGGAAACAGCATTCATCCCCGCCACGGTCAGCGTCTGTGCCGTCCAGCGCTTCGTGAAGAACCATGACCTCAAATCGGCACGGAACCCGAACATGCGGGACAGGAAAGCATTTGAAGAAGACTCCTTTGGGAAGATGTGGCAGGCCGATTATTCCGATGTCCTGGTTATTCCGATAGTCTGTAAAGCATCCAAGATATGCCTCTGGCAGCCAAGAAACTATCGGAATAACTTTCTGCCTGTTCAGCCCAGTCCACAGTATTGGCGGAGCATATCCTCATCGGAACCTTCCGATGCAGCTTCAGTCATATAAAGCGGGTGGTTGGATCCCATGGCTTTATTGATTGCATCGCGTTTCATTTCGGTATCCGCATATGCGTAGATCAGCGTGGTCTCTAAATCAGAATGTCCAAGCCATTCCGATATGAGCGGCAGCGGCATGCCCCTGCGGTATAGATTCAGGGCACGGCTGTGACGGAACATGTGAGGGGTCACTTTCCCGGGGACATCGCTGCATTTCATGTGTGCCGCCTCCGCATATTTTTTCAGGAACCTTGCTACATTATCATCAGACATCTTCTGTCTCCTGCCGTGCATTGTGGTAAAGAACAATGTATTATCGCTGTCCATAGGATCTATCCGGAACCGTTTCAGATAGCTTTGGTAATGCTCTACGGTCTTCTGCATGATGGGGACTGTCCTTGTCTTGCGCCCCTTTCCCCTGATGTATACATATGGCGCTTTCTTATCGGTTACGATGTCTGCCGGATGCAGCCCGAGTATCTCGCTGTCCCTTGCCCCGGTGTCATAGAGCAGTATCATAAAGAACAGGTCCCTGTGCCCTGTCTTCTTTTTCGGGTCTGCCTCATTCAGGATGGCGTTTAGGGCATTTTCATTGAAGTGGCTGACAGTGAGCTTCTTTTCCGTCTTCAGGAAAGGCACCTGCTGGACTTTGGTGTAGCAGTCCATGTAAGCCGGTTCCTTCATCCCCGTGTATTTTAAGAACGCCCGGATAGCTGCAAGATGATGGTTGACGGTAGGGGGCATGCAGCCCCTGGCCTCCGCCAGGTGCTTAAGGAACCCGGAGACAGCCTCGGGGGTAATGTCCCCGAAGCCAATCTTCTGGAGCGGCAGTTGCAATGATTCACATAGATAATCCAGGAACATCCGGAGCACTTCACGGTATGACTTTATTGTTTTGGGGCTGCACATCCTCTGGTCAGGAAGGTATACCTGCAGGTAGGCCCTGACCTGCTCAAAAAGAAACGGATCCTTAATCTTCATAATACGGCACCTCCGGGATACAGTCCCAGTCCATCCTTCCGGACCCACTTAATTTTTCAGGGACAAGACGCACATAATACAGGGTATCCCCCAAATCTGAATGCCCCATATAGGCGCTCAGATATGGCAGCAGCGCGTAGACATCCTCCCCCTGGCCGAGCCATCCCATGATCACCCGCGTCGCGAAATTATGTCTCCATTCGTAATTACGGGGGAACCTGCCATTGCGGAAGGGGATGCCGGTCTCCCTCCAGCAGCGCCGGGACTGCTGCTGGAGCCACTGGATGCCATAACTGCCGCCCTTTGGATGTCCAAAGAAATATTCCCTGTCCGGGAGCCGCAGCTGTATCAGGCTGTCATACCGCGCACATAACCCTGTGAGTTCATCTGACATGGCGACTACCCTGTCCTTATGGACTTTTGAGTCCTCTATATAGATGGTCCCTGCTGTGAGGTCTACATGCCCCCGCCGGATCCGCAGGACTTCCTGTGGCCTGAGCCCGCAGCAGAAGAGCATCCTGAAGAGCACCGGAAGCACAAGCTCACGGTTCCTGGCACACAGGTTGGCGGGCAGCGTGTCCGCCGCTTTAAAGAACAGCCGGATTTCTTCATCTGTAAATATGTATGGCACAAACGGGACGTCTTTCCCGGTAATGGCATCAGGGATAACGTAAGCCGGTTTCCCCATGGCGTTGAGATATCTGGCAAAATTCCTTACTATCAGGATCCTTCTGTGGAGGCCGTTTTCATGTTCTTTCCCTTCGCGCAGGCAGCACCAGTGTTCTGTGACCTTTTGTGTGATGGCTTTTTCATCGGGATAGTTCTCCCGGAAGAAACGGTCGAACTGGCATAAGGTCTTTTCATAAGTGCTCCTGGAATAGCCCAGGGAACACCTTAACGAGATATATGCCTGTATGTCGTAAGCAAAACAGCTTTTATATTCGTAGCTCATCTGTATACCTCCGATCCCAGTGGCGCAGGGCCGAAGCCAAGGGCACATTTCTTCAGGGAAGCCGGTGACAGGGGGAGATAATGCTTCAGCATCCGGTCGTTTTTGTGGCCAAGCACCTGCGCGATCAGTTCCGGGCTGTGCCCGCTTTCCAGAAGCCATACACCCATCCCTCGGCGGAATGCATGGAACCCCTTCCCATCCCATGGGGACTTCTGGATGCCTGAGGCTTTCAGATACTTCACCAGTATGTTCCGGACGCTGGAGATGTCACTGAGCTTCCGGTAAGGGGCGCTGAGGGTCTGGAACAGGTATGGGCTGTCCGTATCCGGCCTTACTGCCATATACGCATCAATGGCAGACAGGACCGCTGCATCCACCGGCAGGGACTGGCCCCGGGATGTCTTGTGCTGGACAAAGCTTAAGGACATGGCCCCATGGTCTATATCATCAACCCTGAGGTTGGCGATATCAACGGCACGGATGCCTGTGCAGGATGCCAGGAGCAGGACTGCATAATCACGGATGCCCATGGCAGTTGTACGGTCCGGGGCGGATAAGAGCTTTCTGAGTTCATCCGTGCTGAAAGAAGGATATACTTTCCTGCGGGCAGGTGCCGACCTGAATGCCATGGGCATATCCGGGCTGCAGGAACACATCGATAGTTCCACCAGGAAAGAAAGGAACTTCCTGATGGCGGACAGCACGTTGTTCATGCTGGCCCTGCGGCTGCCGGAAACGGACACCAGAAAATCCGCCACTATCCGCAGGTCTATGGAATGCAGGTCATCAATCCCCTGCCCATGGAGATAACACAGGAACTGCCTCACTGGTGACCTGAATCCGGGGATTGTATTTTTTGCCACCGGAAGCCAGTCGGAAAAACTGTCAAGGATCTCTTCATATGCAGGCGGGATCCCGCACCTGTACCGGTTCCCATAGGAATACCTGACCTGGATCTGCTGGCCTTGATAATGGTCATCCATCATGGAAGAGACCCGCATCAGGAGTCGGTACTGCTTATGGAATATCTCCCCAGCATCTGCTTTCATTATTATGTCTTTCCGGAAATCCCTGTTGGTGGCCGGATCATACACAGCCCTGCCCTCTTTTTTGAAAAAGGCTTCCAGCTTCCGGTATGCGGCCTGATGACGTCTGACAGAATCTTCTGACTGCCTGGTGTCAGCCAGATAGGACAGGATGGCATTGTATCCGTCCGTCAATACTTTTGATGTCTGCATAAGGTATCCACCTCTCTGGTTATTCGGCAGTTCATGCCGTATTACCAGAATAGCTGACAGGGAATCCGGCTTCAAGAAAGCAGAAGGTTATTCCGATAGTTTTTTACCTGCCGGGGATATGTGCTGACTGCTTTACAGACTATCGGAATAACCAGGACATCGGAATAATCGGCCTTTATCCGATATCGGATAAAGGCCGATACCTGTTACCTGCCTTATATCACGGAGGACGGCCAGCGCAGGAGGGTCTACTGCATCATGATTATTGACGACCATTCCCGTTTCCTGGTGGGCGGTGGCCTCTTCTATAACGATAATGCCTATAACTTCCAGAAGGTGTTCAAGGACGCCATGGCCGCCCACGGGATCCCGGCAAAACTTTATGTCGACAATGGCTGCAGCTACTCCAATGAGCAGCTTTCCCTCATCTGCGGCTCCATCGGCACCGTACTTTTACATACGAAAATCCGTGACGGTGCATCCAAGGCCAAAATCGAACGCCAGTTCAGGACGCTCAAGGAAACCTGGCTCTATACGCTGGACCTGGATTCCATCACCTCGCTGGCGCAGTTCAACGGGCTGCTTAAGGACTACATGCGCACCTACAATACATCCCTCCATTCCGGCATCGGCACCACACCCCTGGAGCGCTACCAGCAGACCCGTTCCTCCATCCGCATGCCCAAATCCAGGGAATGGCTGGAGGAATGCTTCCTCAACCGCATCACCAGGAAGGTGAACAAGGACTCCACCATCTCCATCGACAAAGTGTCCTATGACGTCCCCATGCAGTTCATCTCATCGAAAGTGGAAATCCGCTTCCTGCCGGACGACATGTCCTCCGCCTTCATCCTTTACGAAGGGGAGCATTACCCCATCCGTCCTACGGATAAGAATGAGAACTGCCGGACGAAACGCAATAACACGCCGTCCATCGATTATTCAAGGATCGGAGGTGAGGGCTGATGTTCCGTTCCTACTATGGGCTTTCCTTCAATCCCTTTGACAAGCAGAATGCGAAAGAGAAGGACCGGTTCCTCTCAAGGGACATCTCGGAGATGGCGTCCCGGCTGGACTACCTCAAGGACACCAGGGGCATCGGCCTGTTCACGGCACGCCCCGGCATGGGCAAGTCCTTCGCCCTGCGCTGCTTTGCAAAGAGCCTCAACCCCAACCTCTACCACATGGAATACATCTGCCTCTCCACCGTCAGCGTCATGGAGTTCTACCGCCAGCTCTGCTCTGTCTTAGGGGTAGAGCCAAGGGGCGGCAAGCCTGGGATGTTCCGCGCCGTGCAGGAGCAGATCCTCTACCTCTACAAGGACAAGAAGCAGCCCCTCCTCCTGGCAGTCGATGAGGCACAGTACCTCTCCACCGGCATCCTGGAGGACATCAAGATGCTCATGAACTACGGGTATGACTCCCTCAACTGCTTCACGCTCATCCTCTGCGGGGAGCCGCACCTGAACAGCACCCTGAAGAAGCCCGTCCATGAGGCCCTGCGCCAAAGGATCACCGTGCATTACAACTTTTCCGGACTCTCGGATTCGGAGGTGGCCCAGTACGTGCTCCACAAGATCGCCTGTGCCGGAGGGGCCTCCTCCATCATCGACCAGGCAGCGCTTTCCGCCGTCCACAGCCATTCCCAGGGGAGCCCCCGCCTGGTGGACAACCTGATGACCGATGCACTGACGCTTGGCGCGCAGATGGAGAAGAAGGTGATCGATATGGATGTCATCCTGGCTTCCGTCAGCAGCCAGAATCTCGGATAGGGGGCATGGAACATGGATTATACCTGTATCTTAAAAAGTGGCTCCCGCAGGGAGATCTGGACAGGAGAGCTCATCCTGCTGGGAGTGGGAAACGGATGGTATGAAGCTGAGATCAATGGACGCGGGACTTACTTCCACATCCTCGCCGGACAGCATAAATATGGCAACTACCTGTGCATCCCCAACCACGATATAGGCTGCGAGCTCTCCGATTTCTCCGATATCTTCTGGAATGAAGAAAAGATCGGTTCCCTGATGCGGAAGGTGGATGCGGTGACTGTCGCCACCGGACTGGTCCATCTGCCTGCCATGGCTGCCGTACAGCTGAAAAACTAAATACTTCGTATGGCTGTGGATCCCATGATGGGATCCATGGCCTTTTATGTTTCAGGGAGAAATCCATGCTGACAACAGTGTGCCGCATTTGCGGCAGGATCATGCATTCACAGACGGCACTGCGCAGTCAATGGGATAAGGGTTTGAAAAATAATTCGCAGTTTGTGTCTCCCTCAATTTGCCGTCCGACACTTTGTCCTTAGACACATGGCTGCTCCATTCCCGTAAAGGATGGTCAGCCATGAAGGCAAGGCCATGGAGAAAGAAATCCTCCTTTGTCAATTTTTTTAATATCGTCAGCTCTGTACAGGAAATCTTCGTATCATCCCCATCCTCGTCAATGTCTCCCCCGGCATTTACAATATAGTATTCCGCCTGGTTCATATGGGGATAATAGGTAAGACAGTCCAGAGGATTTTCCGCACAGTGAAAACCGTTCTGGCGGCAGTTTGCTTTCTCCGTCTTATTAAGCCCCATTACAAACTGGTACTCCCGGCAGATAAGACCGGGAGCAAAACCTTTATAAGCAATCATTTTTTCACCTCCATTAAGAATGTTCATCCTGCTTTCTTTTCCGGTGTCAGCATGCTTTCAAGGGAAAGCTGTTCCATAAAAGACATCTGCCCGTTATCCGCGGGTTCCTTTTTTTCTGCTTTCTTTTCTGCAGGCTTTTTTGCAGGAGATTTCTTTGCGCCTGTCTTCTTTCCTTTGGAACTGGTTGTTGTCTTCCCCGCATAAGGTTTGGGAACAAATTTCTCTTCTTCCTCTTTATCTTCTTTCACATCCATGTTCCGGAAATATTCTTCTGCCCAGTGATAACAGAGGTCGTCTGGAATATCGCTGGAATAGCAGGGCGTATCCCTTCCCGGCTGTATCCCGGCTGCCTTCATCTCGTCCTGAACATATTCAAATGCTTTCCGGTTGATATACTGAAAGCAGCGGACCATGTTCTTCTGGGGAAGCATGACCTGTCTCGCAAATGCCGCATCTTCCAGGCACGCAGTCTGGATATATTCAGAAACACATTCCTTCATATTGCGGCGTGTCAGTTTCTCCGTGTCAGTACCCACTCTCTTCATGGATTCTGATATCAGTTCTTCCTCGCCCATAGCCATGATGCGCTCCATCTGTGCTTTTTCTGCGTCTTTTTTTGCCTGCTGCCTGGCCTCCCATTCCGCTTTCCGTTTTGCCTCTGCCGCCTCATGCTCCGCACGCTTTTTGTCTTCTGATTCCTTCTCTGTATCAGAAGTTTCCATACCGTCTTCCTCCGTTTCCCTGGTTCCTTCTGTCTCATCAGTTCCCGGACTGTCGCTATTCTCTTCCGTGTCCGGCCATACTTCGTTTGAAACAGTTCCCTGCTGAACCGGAAGAGAAACTGCCGCCTGGTCTTCCCCATCGGAATCGAAGGGGTTTTCTCCCAATGTGTCAATATCGGTAAATCCATCCAAAAATCCGTTTTCTTCCTTTTTTGGACTTTCTGCCGGCATTCCTCCATCCTCAAAAAGATTCTCTTCCATGCTGACTTCCATATCCATATCCTCAAATACACTACTCATATCTGCTCTCCTTTCATAAAAAACGGCATGGAGAGGGATCATCCCATTCCATGCCTTCGCTGCTGTCCGTCCTTCACCCTTTCTTTGCCAGAAAGGGCGAGAAACGCACAGGTTTAAATGTTCTGCCGTCTATGTAAAAATAGCGGCGGCCTGTTTCATCATCCAGCTCCACCACATCCGAAGATGCAAGCGGGCGTCCTTTGTAGCCTTCCGGCACACGGTTCCCATAATGCGCCGAAATCTGTTCCAGTATCTCCATATCCTTCCATTCTTCCGGACAGGCAAGCTCCGAATCGCATACCAGCCGGTAATCCGAAGCCGGAGGCTGTTCATATCCGGCTTTATACAGATCCTGGATTCCCTTAAAAGCAAAGGGGATGGTCTCCCGGCCTTCATCAAACAAAAGCTGGTAAATGCGGAACCTGCACCCGCGGGAAGAAAGGCCGGTCTTTTCTTCCGGTATTCCCTCACCTTCCTGGCAGAAAAATACCCTGTCTTTCTGTAAATTCTGGTCTTCACCTTCTTTCTGCTGTTTTTCTTTCCGGAGCGCAAGCTGCCAGTCATCGATCCCCTTGTAATTGGGATTCCAGGTCAGCCGCCTGCACTCCATGCCATACTGCCCTGCCAGCAAGTAAATCCTGGAGCTTCCTTTTGCGATCATCTCATTGCTGTACTTGTCCATATCATGTGCCTCAATGATCAGCTCCGTTCCATTCTGCGCCAGAAGCGCGAACAGTGGGCCTAACTGCTGTACATTGTTTGCCCCTGCCACCGCCACAAAGGATCGGTTCAGCAGTACATGGGCAATGTCCGCCTTCAGTATCCCCTCCGTGACATAGATGGTCCGGGCAAAGGGATTCCCTATAAAATGCACCGGGCTCCCGGAAGTGACTCCCATATTCTTTGCGGAAGAGGAAAGCCAGATATATTTCGTCCCGGCCTTTTCCGGCGGATCATCCCTGTCCTTAAAGGGTACGTCCAGAAGGACCTGCATCCCCCGGATCAGACCGTCAATGCCAACGGCCGGTATTAAGATTCCTGCCGTGCGGCTGCTGCACTTTAAAGTCCAGTATCCGCCCTCATGGAGATAAAACCCCGGAACTCCTTCCACCTTGCAGCCCTGCTTTATCAGCCTCTCCGTCAGGGAGCGGCACAGAAAATAGGGCGGCGTACTCTTAAATCCCAGACAGTCAATCTGTTCATCCGTAAGCCCCCGCTTCTCCGAGCACAGGTGTGCCCGGTGTGCGGCGTTTAAAGACAGCATTTCAAGCATCAGGGAATAGGTCTGGTGTATCTCCTGTGGGCTGGCACGTTCCGCCAGGGGGATTCCCATATCCGGCTGTCTGCCTGCATGGGGGTCCCTGACCGGAACCCCTGCATAAGCATCCGCGCTCTCTGCTCCCCCGTATCCCCAGGAAGTATCGCCTGCCTGGAGGGCATCACAGATTTCCCGGTAGGCTTCGGAATTGGTGGTATTGTTGATCCTAGCGTACAGGTTCAGCATCCCGCCATGTTCGCCGCAGTAGTTGCACCGCCACACATTCTTGGCAAAATTGACATTCATCTTTCCTCTCCGGTCACCGCAGAACGGACAGTCCGTATAGGCATTGTCCGCCTGCCGGCGCCGGATACGCAAATGCAGCAGCTCCACCACATCCATGATCCCAAACGGGAATTCCTGTGAAAATGGGCCCATCACCTGCGCCCTCCTTCCTCACTGTTTCTCTGCGGTTTCCATGCGGCATCTTTATCCTGCTTTTTTGGCAGACAGGGAATCCAGCATGATCTGGGCTGCCGCACGGAGAATATTGTTATCTCTGCGGTAACCGCCGTACAGATAGAATTTCAAGCTGGGCGGGCGCCGTTCTGCCACTTCCGCAATGGTCTGCCCCTTGCAGACGCCGGTATCCACTACCACCTTTCCTGCCTCTTCAAAGGTCATCAGCCTGACGATCTCCTCCACAGGCATATCCGGCGTATAGCGGGCGCCTGCTTTTTCCTGCGCCTGGTTTCCGTCCGCGGGCAGGCTCTGTCCTTCGGATGTCGTACCTTCCGGTTCTGCATTTTCCGCACTTTTGGTATTTCCGCCAAAAGAGGCGGCTGTTTCAGCAGAAACATTCTGTCCGCCCAGCAGCGCCATCATTCCCTGTACTGCTTTTTGGGTATCCTGCTCCACATTCTCTTTCCCGGAAACAGGAAGCATATTTCCCGGCTCTTCCCCGGCAGGCATTTCCGCCTGTACAGGAAGGGATTCTGCTTCAGCCGCATTTACCGGCAGTTCCCCTGTTCTGGAAAGCTGTGCCGTCTCCTGAACCTTTGTCCGGGAACCTGCGGGAAGGCTGCTGTTTCCACTCTGCTCCTGAGCCTGGACCGTCTGCACCGGCAGGCTTTCTGAACCGCCCTGCGGACCGGCAGGCAGGCCCATGGCAGGATTCCCGCTCTCTGCCATAACTTCAAGCGGAAGCTTTGTCTCTGTGCCTGTGTTCTGTGTCTGGCTTTGCGCTGCCGGTTTCTTTTCCTCCGTTTTGGCATTTACAGCCTCCCGTTCACCCTGAACAGGCAGTCCGGACGCCTGTACCGGTTTTTCTTTCTGTGATGTCCCGGTTCTCTCTGTGACAGTCGGGAAAGGTCTTACCGTGCTTCCTGCCGGCGCTGCTGTCTGCCGTAGCGTCTCTGACGGACTTGCATCAGAACCTGCCGGGGATTCTGTCTTTTTGGACGTTGAGGCTCCATTTAAAGGAATCCGGCTCCCGTAACGGCTCCCATCAGCACCGGCTCCCACATCCGCAAACTGGATGCCAAAGCCTGCATCTGACAGGGCCTCATCCATAGCCGCCTGCTGTGCCGCCTGGATATACTGCCCTCCCGGCGCCTCTTCCTTTGTACAGCTGGAAGTGAAGCTGCCAATGGGATTTTCATCCGTGCGCTCCAGAAAGATCTGTGCCTCATAGATCGCCATCTGCTCCGTGATACGGAGTGCGTTCAGGCGGATGCGCCCTTTGGGATTCGCCAGCCGGAACCATAACTTTTTATAGCGGAGGTCCAGCTGCATCATTTCCTCCCCGTTTTCCGGGGATGTGATGCGGCGGAGGAGCCTCATCGGGTTGAAACCCGGCACCTTATTCAGCTCTGCCACTGCGGGGATCGTCTCATACATCGTTGCTGTCTGTTCGTTCTTATTCATTTTTAAAACTCCTTTCATAAAATAAATAAAGGATGCCCTGCGCTTTTTCTGCACTGCATCCCATTTTTAACCTGCTGCTTTCAGTTTTTCTTCCAGGAACGCCGGCATGGCAAGCCCGGCGCTTTTCGCATAAGCCTTATAATACAGGCAGATGCGCTCTCCCAGAAGGGTATTCCTCCTGCTGATCTCATTCTTGTGGATAGCCATGAACAACACGCTTTTTTCGCCTGCCAGCACGACCTTCTTCTTTGCACGGGTGATCCCGGTATACAGAAGGTTCCGGTAGAGCATGATGTAGTGGGCTTTCAATATCGGCATCAGCACAATATCATACTCGGAGCCCATCGCCTTATGGATCGTAGTCGCATAGGCAAGGTCCAGGTTCACCAGATCCTCCATGCTGTATTCCAGGCTGCGGTTCTCCCCAAAGTCCAGACCGATCCGTTTTCCCTCCGGTGTGTCTTCAATATAGCGGATAAATCCCAGATCTCCATTGGATACCTTATCCGTGTTCCTGGTCTGCATAATACGGTCTCCGATACGGAATGTTTTGTTTCCTACACGGATTTCATCTTCCGTGGAGCGGAACGGGTTTACAATCTCACGGATAGCCGCGTTTAAATGGTCTGAGGATGCTGCTCCTTCTGTCCGGAAGGGGGAGAGGATCTGCACATGCTCGATCCCGTTACCTTCAATCTCCTGGCAGTATCTTTCGATGATGGCCGCCGCCGCATCTTCCTGGCTGTCACAGGGCAGTAACTGAAAATCATCCCCATAGTACAGTTTGGTATTGCCGTCATGGATAAACCTCGCATTATGGGCGATCAGGCTGTCCTTTGCCTGGCGGAATATCTCATCCAGCACTGTGACCGGCACAAGGCCGCACTGGATCAGTTCCTTGAATACGTTTCCGGCTCCAACGCTGGGCAGCTGGTCCGGGTCACCGACCAGGACGATTTTTGCCCCGCTCTTCAAAGCGGTAAAAAATTTGCCTGCCAGCCACATATCCACCATGGAAAACTCGTCCACGATCACAAGATCCGCATCCAGGCTGTCTTTTTTCCTGCTGCGGTTTGCCTCGTCCTCTTCACTGACCAGGCCGAGCCCGCTGTGAAGGGTGCTTGCTTCGTCAAAACCGGTGCTTTCCGCCATCCTGCGGCTTGCACGGCCCGTAGGCGCCATAAGGACAATCTTTCTGTCGGGATACAGTCTGCGGTAAACTTCCAAGATGATTTTGAGCACGGTCGTCTTTCCTGTGCCCGGTGAACCGGTGATCACGGACAGGTTATAGAGAAATGCTGTCCGGACTGCGGATTCCTGTTTCCCGGAAGTCCGAAGCCCCTGTTCTTCCCTGACTGCCTCAATAACAGCAGAAATATCTTTCACCGGCGGCCTTTCCTCTGCCAGAAGCCTTGCGATCCGGCTGGCGGTCTCATCCTCCTGTGCAAATGCGGCAGGATGGTAGATATTGTCCCTCATGGAGACCACAGCGCCGCTTAATATCATGGCGTCCAGTTCCCTTTCCACTTCTTCCGTCTTTACGCGCAGTTCCGGAAGCGGGATTTTTTCGTTCAGCAGCTTAAATGCTGTTTTGCACAGTTCTTCTCTTCCCAGGAACAGATGCCCCTGTTTTCCTTTTGCCTCATCCAGTGTGCAGTGGAGCGCCCCTCTGATCCGCATGGGGTCACGGGGACGGTTATCGGTCTTCCTTACAATGGCATCCACCCTGCGGAATCCAAACCCCGGTATCTGGCACAGCTCAAAGGGGCTTTTTTTCAAAAGATCCAGACAGGCCGGCCCGAAATGCTGGTAAATTTTAAGCGCCGTCTTCGGCGTCAGCTTAAAAGGCGCAAGAAGCGTCATGATATCCCGTAACATCCGGCTCTCCGCAAAAGAAGTCCGGATATCCTCCAGCTTATTCTCCGTTATCCCCCGGACCTCCAGAAGCCGTTCCGGGTGCTTTTCCAGTATGTCCAGCGTACCTGTGCCGAACTTTGCCACAATCTCTTCGGCAGTCTTTTCCCCGATTCCTTTAATGAGGCCGGAACCGAGATAGCTCAGCACGCCTTCCTTTGTTTTGGGTACAATCTCATGCCACTGCTCCACCTGGAACTGCATGCCGTATTTTCCGTTTACCCATTCCCCTTCCAGTTCCAGCTCCACGGCGTCCGTCATGGGGATCTCATATCCGACAGCGGTAAAACGGATCAGGTGGTCCTTATACCGCCTCTTGTCCCTTGCCTGTTCCGGGATGGAAGTATCTGCGGTCTTTACCACTACGATACAGAATTTATTTGATGGATTGTGAAATATCTTTCCATCATAAGTTCCTTTATAACTCATTCTCTCACCTCCATAAAACCCATAAGATCAACAGGCTCACAATTACTGTAAGGACTGCGCCCAACAACGGGGAGAGTACGAAAAACCATCCCAGCCGTATGATCTGGAATATTTTCATTGCTATGAGAATCAGGAAAAATACTCCGATGATTCCCCATATAAGTATTTTTTTGATCATTTCTCTTTTATCCTTTCTTTCATCTCATCTGTGTTTTTCAGGCAGCATCCATGGCGCTGACCTTTACATGGAAGGTCCGAAACTCCAGGGTCGTTACAAACTGCTCGTAAATCTCCGGATACTGCAGTTTCAGGCGGAGCAGGTTATCTTTATCAACGATGGGTTTCCGGACAGGGTTATACGTTACCGTATAATGGTTCCCGCCCATATCGCAGACAGCTTTACAGCTTGTTCCCATTTCCGCAGCCATGATCGCTTTCAGCCGCTGGATATCAGCCTCCAGCTTTTTCGAACAGGTATCCGACTGTTTCTTTTGCTCCTGAAGCTGCATGTAACGCTTTATTGTAGAGGGCATAGCCCCGCTCAGGACAACCGTTTCCGCATCCTTGTCCGCCCGTCCGCAATACTGCCTGGCGCTTGCAAGGATTACATCCCCGTCTTCCAGATAAGGCGGCGGAACCTGTTTCTGCACATGGCTGTTCCAGAATTCCTGTTCCAGGAATATCATCTCTTCCTCATAGGCCATGTCTCTGCGGAGTTCCCGGATAATGACCTCATCTTCCGTGTTGCCGTACAGACAGCAGAAAAATACCCGGTCAATATCCATCACGGCCATATAGTGCCTGCCCTGCGGCTCATAATAGACCGGCACGGCCTCCCTGCCGTTTTTCCACCAGAGATCCTTTGCGTTATAGTTGGTGGTTTTAATCTCCAGGATCGCTTCCCGGCCGTCCGGCATGGTGATGAAGTAATCCACGTCTGCCAGCATGAACGGATAAAGGGGATGCCGGAACATCTTCTTGATCTGATAGATCTTAAATCCCGTCTTCCGCTCAAAGATCTTTGCCACAAGGTCTTCCAGGAGATGGCCCATTTCCATGGCTACCCAGTTCCCTTCGTCTTCCTCTACTGCGGCAATCCCCAGCTTGTCATAGTAGGTATCCCGCGCAGTTCGGAATGGTGAGACCCCTATGATGGCAGCGACATCGCTTCCGCCAATCCCATGCCGGCGCCATTCCAGCCATTCTTCACGGGTAAGGTTCTCCGTATCCACCAGCACCAGTGGACTGTGCCTTTCCTTATCTTTGTTCGTATCAGGCATGCTTACGCCCCCCTTCTTGCCCTGTGTGTGAAGTTTACTGTCCGGATCGTGGTACAGTTCTTCCAGTACTGGTTGTCTGCTTTTTGTGCAGCGGTATCCCTGAAGGGATATCCTGCCGCCTGTTTCTGCCGGCTCCTGTCGGCCTGTTTCTTTCTTGCACTCATTCTTTCTACCTGCCTTTCTAAATTTTTATTGCGCTCGTTCCTCGCTCCATAAAACTGCGGGAACCCCAAACTCCGCTCTGCTTCGTTTGGGTAGCGAATCATTTCGCCTGTTGGCTCAATGATTCTTTATCCTCAAAGCTGTTCACCAGCGTTTGGGCAAATAAAAAAGCGGAAATGACCATCCGCCAAATCCCTGGCGTTCATGGATCTCCATGAACCATAGTCATTTCCGCTCTCAAAAGGAAAGTGCTCCCTTAACATAAAAAGCCAGTACACCACCAGCCAAAGGGCATAATGGTACTACTGGCACAAAAATACAAACTTAACAGCGTGTGCAATGCGGAAAGTACTCCGCATACAGCCTGAACGGACTGTATTTCCCATATGGGTACGCACAAAAATCAATTACAAGGACAGTTTAGCACAAGATATTGATTTAGTCAAGTTATTAACACTATATATAGTATATTAGAGATTTTCAAATAAAATCAAATTTTGAAAGGTAACTACATACTGGCGATCTTTCTAACCGTATTAGCTGTTCTTATGGTCAGCTTCGTGCTGACATTCGCACCTACTGTCTTAGGCCACCAGTTTGTCTTTTGATAATCTTTACGGCTGAAAGACCAGAATATCACTTCCTTATAATCCTTTATTCTCTCCAATTCCTCTTTGGGCTCTCCGATTTCATTATATATATCGGAAAATGCAGACGGCGGTATTATGAAAATCAGATTATCATAGATTTCTTTGTTCTCACTGCCCCACCAGTCGGGCGCATTTTGTAAAATATCCTCAAGCGCTTCCCTTGACAGGACAAAAACAGGAATATCCAGTCCAAACTGATTTTTTATCATTTCCTCAATCTTGTCCGTAAGCTTCCTTATATTATCTTCATCACTGGAAAAAATCACATTGCCGCTGTTCAAATATGTTTTCACTTCTACAAAAGCAAGTGTTTCAAATCCCTTCTTTAATTCTGCCATTGGCACTTTATTTTTCCCGCTTATATTGATACCTCTTAATAAAGCAATATATCTTTTCATATCCGCAAACACCCCTGCCACTTCCTGATTTATTTATTCATCAATCCAAACGCTTTTTCAAATGAGATACATTCTGTATATCTTCCATTCCACATGAACCCATTGTAATATTTATAAGAATTATCGGCTGATATATATGCATTATCAACCATACTGGTTTGCCGGAACAATCATTTTAAAACCGTGCTCAAAGCCACCTTTCACAGATGCATCTATACAGTAATCCGTCTACAGCCCAATAA